>ENA-OPVT01000537-OPVT01000537.1-human-gut-metagenome-genome-assembly--contig:-NODE-537-length-28583-cov-21.767912_pt1 | contig 28583 bp, 40 predicted proteins | sample MGYA00241499_ERZ501990 | MGnify/ENA primary metagenome ERZ501990 (study PRJEB25962, sample SAMEA2042104) | human gut metagenome | biome: human gut; feature: human-associated habitat; material: faeces...
ATCTGTCTTTAGCGAACCGATTGATTCGTTCACTTTCTTTTTCGCCAGCAGAGATCCTGCGATTGCAAGCTGTGCTACAATGGAAAAATATCTTCCAAAGAACATTGCCAGCCCGGTCGTGATATTCCAGAATACACTGTTGTCGGCCAGTCCCTCAAATCCGGAACCATTGTTCGCCGCAGAAGAGGCAAACTCGTACAGAACCTGACTCAGTCCGTGATATCCCGGGTTCGTAATGCCGCTTGTTCCTGCCTGTGTTGCCACACCCAATGCAGAAAATCCATGCTTTGCAGCCTCGCCGATTTTCAAAAAATGTTGAGCACGCTTACCGTCTTCTTTTCCATAGCCTTGCGGTAGGTGTATGAGGTTCCTCCCGTTGTCTTTCCGTCCCAATATGCCACAAGGGTGCTGCTGTTCTCCAGCATGAAGTCGTTCCTCTCCAGATAACAGTTCTTATAATAGGATTCCGAAAGAACAAGCACCCTATCGGCTTCGGCAAGGATTTTCCCATACTTTTCCTTATCCTGTATGCCGTACCTGCGGTTCTGTTCCCTGAAAGGGACGACAACCACAAGGACTGCATCGGGATGCGTCCTCCTGAAATCCAGTACGGCAAGGGCGGCAGCCATATCAAACCCTACCGCTCCACCCGTATAGAAGAAACGGTGTCCGGTATGGTAAAGCGAATGAATGACCATTTGCAGGATACCTACAAGTTCCTGCTCTCCGCCTTTCAGTTTCCTATGTCCGCTGAAAGCTACGGAATGTTTTCGTAACCACTTTTTACAGGCTTTATGGCATATTTCCAGTGACGCACCGGTTGTTTCGTACTCCATGCCGTTTACCGCCACAAACTTGTAGCGGTAAGCGGTGAAGTCGCCGAAAAGATTTTCACCTGTTTCTGCAAAGGTTTCATTTCCCAGATTAAATTTTTCCCTCGTCTGCATAGCTGTAATAGGATTTATTTGTGATTATAATATGGTCAAGCATCCTGATGTTCATCAGTTCAGCAGCCTGTTTCAAAGATTGGGTCAGACGGTCATCATCACGGCTGGGGGAAAAGTTTCCTGAAGGGTGGTTGTGACATAAAATGTATGAAACGGCTTTTGACAGGAGAGCCTCTTTGAGTATGATTCGTGTATCGACAATCGTGGATGTGTATCCTCCACTTGCGATACGTAACTTACGGATAATCTTGGCAGACTGGTCAAGAAAAATCACCCAACACTCCTCGTTCTGAATATCACCGATTACAGGCTGCATTATCTCAAATACCTGTCGGCTTCCGGATATTTTGGGTCTGTCCTCTCTGCTAGAGCAAACGCGCTTATAAAGTTCGATGGATGCTTGGGCAAGTTTCCTGCGACCGGGTGTCATTTTTTCCAGTACGGATTCAAGGTCGGGAGATTCACCATATACCGTTTCTCGCTCCTTTACCTTGTAGACCATGTTCTCGCTGTTTGTCAGGATATAGACAAGCTGTGCATTGTCCATCAGTCTGTAATCACCGTTGATTTCAAAATTATTCATCACTATATGTTTAAATTGGTTTATAAATAGTCTTGCTTAAAAAAAATCCTCCCCAAACTTCCGCTCCAGCCTTTTCAAGCCGCAAAGCGAAACGAGCATATGAGAAGCCCAGTGTCAGCACATCGTCAAAGAGAAGCACCTTTCTCCCACTAAAAAAGTTTTTGTCGAACTCGATACGCAACGTATCGGCACACAATCTGTCGGATGTGCAGTGTATGGGTTCGCGTTCTCCGATAATTTTTACATGGCCATAGCCGTTTATCATCCCTGACGCACCGCAAACGGCTTCTGAAAAGTCCTTGTAACGTGCCTCATTCTTCTTTTCCGATGATGCAGGCACGCAAAGGAAAACGATGTCCGACGGATGCTCCCCGAAGTGTCTGCGCACCGCACACACGGTCAGTTCCGCAACCTCCCTGCCAGCCTTGCCGTCCTTGAACGCCCACACAAGACGGCGTACCGACCACTCCCTTGCCGTCGCACAGTGGTACTTCATCGGCAAATAGTCGAAGTACGCAAACATGGGCTTGCTCCACTGACGTTCCAAACTTGGATATTTACCTCTTGTCACCATATACTCTGAAATTAAGATTATGCATTGGCAAGATTCACAGACCTTTTCTGATTTCCGTTCCGGTCCCTTTCCCTTGCCCCGACTTTTTTTTTGAGGATGATTCTGCCCCGACTGAGTTCACGAGCCTTTTCTGTCAGGCAGAATCAGGTGGCCGGCTGCGGGAACAAGGAAAGTTTTGGAGGGGAAAAATGTTGGGAAGCGCAGCTTCGTCGTTATTTTTCCCGGACAAAGGGACACCCGGAACTTTACGGTTGCGGCGGCGGCTCCACCTTCGCCGCAACCAGAAGAGGCGGGAACCCGGTCGGGGCAGGGTCGGCCGGGGAAAAAGGGAGGGGCAAGGCAGGAAAGGGACCGGGACGGAACCCTGAAAAGCAACAGATGGGACGGTACGTTAGGGATTGCAGAGGAAAGCCCGCAGCAGGGCGAGGACTTGCAGCGGAAAGCCCGACCTGAAGGGGAACGCCCGAAAGAAAAATCCACATATATACCGTATATATCATATATATTTTATTTTTTTGCAGAAAAGACGGAATTATGGAAGCGACAGTAACATACAAGAAAAAGATAATCGACCTGAAGGAGGACACTTTCAAGGCTCTTTCGGTCATGGCAGCACGCCAGGGCACAAACCTGAAGAAGCTGATCGAAAGTCTGCTCGACAAGACAGCGGAAGAATACGACGACAGCGAAGCCTACCGCTATATGTCCGAAAAATATCCGGAAGGAAAGGTGAAGCTGGAGAAGAACGAGCGCAAGGAATTTATGGACTGGCTGGGAGTGGTTGAGAAATGAGGGTTGAATTTTCAAAGGAGTTTGAAAAGGTAGTCCGCAAGCTCTCAGGGAAGATGCTGGATTCAGTGCGTAATTCGGTACAGGAAGTTATCAATGCCGGGAGCATTGAAGAACTGACGGACTGCAAGAAGCTGGTGGATTTTGAGTTTATCTACCGCCTGAGGATAGGCAGTTACCGTGCCTTCTTCAGCTATCATGTACAGATAGTGGATGACTGCGTAATGTTTCTCTATCTGGTGCCCAGAGGTCAGGCATACGACAAGAAGATGGAAAAGAACCTGTAAAGGAAAGATACATGAGTTACCCACGCCTACAGACATGAGTAGCTCATAGTACGGAGATCTCAGACGTTTTGAAGGAGGCAAAAACCTTAAAGGAAAAAGAACTTATGAAAGCAGAACTTGTAAACCCCAAAAAATGGTCGGACAAAAAAGTATTGTTCGATGACGGTGAATTTTCGGTCATCTATGGAAAGTATGAGAACGGTAATCCGGTCCTTGGAGTCAGATGGAACGGAGAGGATGACGAGGTGGGACACCCACGCCAAGGGAAATACCCCACATGGCTTGTCTTTCCTGAAAGTTTCTCATTGTCCCTTGTGAGGGATATAATCGAAAAACTCGGTATTCTCCCAGATTCAGATGCCGACAAGGCAGTATACCTGAAAAACAGCATAGAAGCTGAGAAGTATTTCAAGGAACTGGCAACCCGGTAATTGAACGGCTGGAAAACCGTTGTCAGCAAAGGCTGAACACGGCTTCCAGCCCTGCTTCTGAAATATACGATTCCAGAAACACGTTGATGGCTACAGCATGATTCGGGAACAGCACATAGGACACTCCCCCGACGGACTGGAGCCGGAAAACAACTGCCTCGTCCGAATCTCCACCACCCAAGACAGCCTTCCACATCAGGTTTGCAGCCTTGTTCATCCTCGATATGAACCGGACAACCGTGATGGGGTTCCACCCCTCCAGCGAAAGCAGCAGTTCCTCACTGCCGGACACCTGCACGGTGAAAGGTTTCTTCACATCCGAATGGTTTACGGAATATTCCACGAAAAGGAGTGCTTCAAGAGGATTCCGCTTCGAATAAAGGCAGATTTTCCGGCCGCTTACTTTCGGAGAAATACCGGTGAGAAGCATCGGGTTAGATGATGCAAGCAGGTATGCACGGTTGTTTATCCCCTCTTCCAGAAGGGAGAACTGGAAAGGACTCCATGTGACATGCACTGTGTCGTTTTCATCGCCTGACACGGCAAATCCCACCCTGTCATAAAAGACCAGGCTTTCATTGCCAGAAGCGTCAAACTGGAAGAAGTTCACAATCTTATGCGGGTTCTTCAAGCCATGCAGGAAATACCCTTCATTGCCGGAAACACGCCTTTTCTTCTTCAATCCGCCTGAAGATGAAGTTTCAACGTCAAAAAGATAGGTAAGCAACTGTTCCCGGGAACAGGACTGCTCCAGCAAAACCTCGGCAGGTTCTTCCGCTCCTGCCCCCTCCCTGCCCAGCAGGATGGCGAGCTGGAAAGGGGTAATATCCCTGAAAGACTTCAGTTCCAGACAGGATACCTTTCCCTTTTCCGGGGAATAGATGATGTATTCGCACTCATTGATTTCGTAACGGAGCATGAAATCGCCTGTTTCAGAAGGCTGGTAGTCATGCAGGACTTCACTGTACTTCATTTTTTACAATTTAAACTTTACAAAGATATGCCACGAGGACGTTTCTTCTTCTTTTTGCGCAAGGAAAAGTCATCATCATCGCTCTTTTTCTTCCGGCTTCCGCCGTCATCCAATACATTGCCGATGCTTCCGGTCATGTAAAGGATATCGTTCTCCATCATTACGGAAGAGGAATAATGCCTGGTGACGGAATATACAGGATTGTCCGGCAATACCGTTCCCTTCGAAAAGTATGCCTGTATGTTGGCATACGTAAGCCTGCGCGACAAATCAGAACCGCTGAAGGAAACCGGATTTGCTGCATCCATGAAAGTGAATGAAATGCCATAAACACCTTTTTTATTTGAATGCTCCGTCACGTCGACACGGTGAACAGAAAAAAGCCTTTCTTTGAACTCCTGATAGCCGGAGGCAGAGTTTAGAACCTGGAACACGGCATTGTACAAATAATGCTTCTGCTCGTCCGGTTGCATACTGTGCTTGTCAAACGCCATCTGTCCCCACCGGTACTTCATGGGAAGTGCTGAATCCTTAACGTAAAATCCCAGCTCCTTGATTCCGTAGACATAATGCGACACCCCCCTACTACTCACCAGGCGCATATAGCAACCCTGTTCCTCCAACTGTTCCCGGAACTCCTGAACGTTTTTTGCCCTCTGGTATGCCTGATCCATCACCTGCAACAGTTCATCCTTATAAAGAGCGTTCAAGAAACCTCCATCAGAAAGAAGTTCCAGCACATCCTCATAGAGATGCTCGCCCAACAGTACCTTCCATTCCGAATTGGAAAGCGGCGCATGGCGTTCCGGCAGTGAACAGAAGTTTTCCGATTCCCTTAATTTATTCATCAGGTCTGTTTTGAACGAATAACTGCGTAAACCTTTACGCAATGCTGTATTAAAGTAATACTGTCGTTGTTGATGCTCACCCAAAGAAATCTTCTTGCGATCACTTCTTGGTTCCATAGGCTGCAACCCATGCTTCTGCTCCAGTCTGCGCATAACGGCACATGACGTTGACTTGCTGAAGCTGTCGGATATCCTTTCTCCGAAGAAGTCAATACGGGTTGCCAAGATATGCACGTGCCGGTTGTCCTTGTCCGTATTTTCTATGATGGAAAAGCAGGATTCACCATAGCCCATCTCTTCCAGATATTCCCTCGCCACTTGCTCAAACTTGCCTGGAGATAACTTCTCTCCAACCGGAGAACTGAGGACAAACTCAATGAATGGAAGCCTTATCCTGTCATTCATATCCGCAACCAGATTCATATTATGAAATAATTTTTCCAATGGTTCTGCGGATGAATTATACAGTTCTACAGCCACACCATCAGCTATCTTCTTCAACTGATAGTTGATTTTATACTGCAAGGTTTCAGAATTAAAAGGTTCTAATATCTCTGCTATCATACCAACTTATCCGTTACCATTTTTATTTCATGTATGAGTATTTCTATATCTTTCAAAGATGAAATAATGTTTTCATCAGTAGGAATCATATTTATATTATGAGCCAATTGATTTAGATTATTTCCTATTTTTTTCAATTGGAAAACCGTTTGTACATCAGTATTGGACCGTATGGTTTCTGACAATACGGACTTTCTGAGAAGCGTGGAAAGAGGAATCCCTTCTGACTTGGCTTTTTCAGCCATCTTTTCTTTTTCTTCTTTGGTTACCCTCAACTTGATAAATTCAGTTCTGTTTATTCTCATTTCAAATCAATTTCCGTGTATGTGAGCAAAGCGAATATCACCGGCAACGCGGTTGTCGCAAGGTCGATTTTGTACCCACAAAATCACACCTTGCATACTACAAAATTAATAATAAAAATTCAGATTTGAAAACATCTGGGATTATACCTTCGGAAAAACACAGAAAAACTCCCAGACGAACCTATTCCAACGGCTCAATATGGGAAAGACAGGATAACAGAATATCAAATGATGTTTTGTTATTTGTATACATGTTTATAATATTACATATAACAAAGTTTACTTATAAACAATACTACTTAATCTAATATCTATATTAATAAATTTATTTCCTTACAAATATATATACTACTAACTTTATCTACATAGTTATATCTTAACTGATTTCTTTCTCTATATATAACAAAATATATTTAATAAAAAATAGCGATATATCTTAATATAAATATTTAGATATTTACCTAGAAATTTATTTGTAAATTTGTAACATTATTACAATATAAATTTATATCTAAATATCTTTATATATTTAGATAGATATAATTAATGTTAAATATTTCAATAATAATAACAAAAGCTAGAAAGAAATTTATTACATTCGCATTGAAACATAAAAACATAGAGTTATGGGAAAAATATTACCGGGTATTTTCGTTGCTTTCGAAAATCCCAAAGGAGGGGTAGGGAAATCAACCCTTACAGCCTTGTTCGCTGGCTATATTCACTCTACCGCAAAGGAAACAGGACTCACCATCGGAGTCGTCGATATTGATGATGCCCAAAATACAATCGGAAAAATGCGTATGTATGATGCAGCGCAACAGGAAAACCTGGACGAAGAGTACCAGGTAATGAACATATCGTCCTCGGAGTTTATCGAGCATATGGAATTCCTGAAGGAGAACTTCGACATCATCCTGGTTGACTTTCCGGGCAACCTGAAGCAGCCGGGAGTAGTGGAAACCCTGATGATGATGGACGTGCTTATCATTCCATTCGAACCGTCCAAAATTGAAATCATGCATACGCTCTCCTTCTACAACTACTACAAGGAAAATATCATGGACAAAAGAGAAGGGCTTGGCTACAAGAGTACCGTAAGAGGATTGCCGAACAGGGTAGTGGCAAACCTGATCGAATACAAGGAACTGATTGCGAAGCAGGATGAATTACCCTTCAAGCTGCTCAAAAATCACATCAAAGAATCACGCGTCAGCTTCCAGCGCAATTTATCCACCCTCATGAGCTCATACGACCACGTATGTGACGAATTTGGCGAAGAAATGGTACAACTTATCACTGAACATATAAAAAACTAAAATATGACAGCAAAATCAGCAATAAACGGGCTGCTTGAGGCAGCAAAGCAAGAGTCAGAGAAAATACAAAGCGTCAAATCCGTTGCGGAAGCCCCCAACCAGCCTGCAAAGCCGGAACAGGAACCTGGGGAATCCCCCGCCAAGGTAACAGAACCAGCACAGGAAGCAATGTCAAGTCCAGAGGGCGGAACCGGAACAGCGTCGCTGGAACAGCTTCTGAAGAAGAGGGAGGAAAAGGACAATGAAATCGTGAGAATTCCCCGGTCAGTGCACAAGGAACTCAAAATCCTCTCATCCGTGACAGGGATACCTATCGGGCATTTGGTAGGCAATTTAATCGAAGCGGAACTGAAACTGCATGAAAAGGAGATTACGGCATTGAAGAAAAAATACATCAAAGGTCTGTGAGCGAATGCATATCTTCCATGTACATTTCATTTTTGAAAAGACGGACGAATACTACGGCAGCATCGCAGCTATATACCAGAACCGTACCAGGCAGGAAATCGGCGTCGCGTACAATACCTTGCGAAACGCAAAATGGAAGGAAATAACGACATACACCACTGGCCGGGTCATCATCCGCAAAGGAGAGGTCATAAAAAGCAAAGGTAAGATGAAAGAAGATGAAGCAAGGAAATCTAATGAAGAAGAAAATATATGACAAAGCAAGATTTTATAAAGAAATTCCCCGATATAAAGATTCAGCAATTTGAAACTGAAACTATACTTAGTAAGCAGGAAATCATGGATATTGTTGAACAGGCTACACAGTCTATGGGTATGGGCCTTGTCTATTATGAACATTGTGGATGCAATATAACTGTTTTCACCTCAGACAAAATGAAAGCCGAACTTGCCAAAATGATACCAGGCTACAAGGTTACAGAGCCGAACACCGGAGAAACCGGAACTGTTGTTTCTGATAAATTCATTGTATGTGGCAACTACTGTGTGAGAGTGGAGTTCCCGTCAGGCTCAGAAGTCTATGACTGTGATTTCTTTGTAGAGTAATATGCAGAAACAAATCTTCAACAAAATGGAACAAGGAGAAATAATACTGTACCAACCGGATGAAGCTATCAGGCTTGAGGTACGCATGGAGAATGAAACAGTCTGGTTAACACAAGAACAGATAGCTAACCTATTTGGAACAAAAAGACCTGCCATTACCAAGCATCTTAATAACATCTACAACAGTGGTGAACTTGATGTAGATAGCACATGTTCCATTTTGGAACATATGGGTAATGATGGAAAACAAAAATACACTACCAAGTATTATAATCTTGATGCGATTCTGTCTGTAGGATATCGCGTCAACAGTAGAAATGCAACGCTTTTCAGGAGATGGGCGAGTAGTGTACTGAAAGAATATCTATTAAAAGGATATTCCGTCAATCAACGCCTTAATGACATGGGTAAAGAGCTTGCCTTAATAAAGGATACCCTCTACGAACATTCGGAAAAGATAGATTTCTTTGTGCGTACCTCACTGCCACCGGTGGAAGGCATCTTCTTTGACGGTCAGATCTTCGATGCGTACAAGTTCGCTACTGATTTGATTAAGTCGGCCAATAAATCACTTCTCCTGATAGACAACTACGTCGATGAATCAGTGCTGTTCATGCTGGGAAAGCGCACTCCTGGAGTGTCGGCCACCGTCTACACGCAGAAGATAACGGCACAGCTTCAGCTTGACCTTGACAAGTACAACGACCAGTATCCGCCCATCAATGTGAGAACCTACAGGAACTGCCACGACCGGTTCCTGATCATCGACGACAAAGAGGTGTACCATATCGGAGCTTCATTGAAGGATTTGGGAAAGAAAATGTTCGCGTTTTCAAAGCTCTCCATATCGGCTAATATGATTACGGATATTTTATGAAGGATTGAGCTCACAAAAGAAAATAGTTGAAGTCTAATATATAAACACAATACTATGGCAGTAGATATGACGAATGAAACGACTGCTCAATACAGGCAGCGTATAGAAGGAATGAGCGTGGAAGATATTCAAAAGAATATTGAATATTATGAGCAACCAGGATATAACTGCTCGGGACTTGTTACTGCGGATAGTGTCATTAGTCCTCGAACCAGAATACTACATGAGGTTTTAAAAGATAAAATCAGGAGGAAAGAGAAAGGCTATGCAAAGATTAAAAGGGAATTGACCGCTTTACAATGGGCAAAAGAAGGATTTGTACTTAATCCTGATGCAGTTGGCGAAGAGAAATATACCAATAGCAGATATCTTATGAAGGCTGTATACTACCGGGAATATGAGGTACATGAGGATAAAGAAGCTGCTAAAGAATTTCTTAAATCGAGGCGAATGGGATATAATGATAAGTTAAAATAACATTAGATATGGATATAAAATTTAAGGATATAGAATCTATAATATTTGGTCTGTGTTGCGCTAACGCAATGTTAGACGCTAAGATAGAAGAACTTGAGGAGAATGGTTTTGAGGCGGCAGACTATAAAGTTAGAAAAGAAAAATTAAAGGACAGTTTGAACGCTCTCACAAAAATCCGAAAAGAGCTTCATTTAAAGGATGATTATGCTTATGAACAAGTATTCGAAGAGTAGATTTTATTAGTTCATTGACATACTTCCATACCTGAAAGAATGGGTTTTCAGGGCACTGTTTGGCGTAAGAAATCAAAATTCAGAAAGATAGTAGTATAGCTGATTGTGAGCTACCCACGTCTAAAGGCATGAGCTTTTTCTATTCTCACGCTTTGCGGCACTTTTCAACATATCCAAGAGTACGCTATACGCTATCAAACCTGAAGAAAATAATAAATGCAAATAGACATTATATGCACTTTTTAAAGTTTGCAATATGCAAATACAACTTAAATGCATATTTTCAATTAAAAAATTTCCATCTATCGTGAATCCAATAATACTCCAAAGCTATTACAAACAGTTATACGTATATGAATATTTATTCATCTTATCGTCTTGTTTTTCCGAAAGTATGTTGAGCGTAGTCGAAGGTATTGTTGTTTGGGTGTTTGTAAAGTATTGTTCCCCCTTCTAGGGGGATGAAAGGGGGGTACGATTTGTTTGAAAGCGCACAATAAACTTAGAGTATTAATACTTAGAGTTTAAATATTATTTTTTGTTTTTTATGAAGTAATATCTTATGTATATTGGTGGACACTTTTACACAGCTGGATGTTTGCTTATTCTATAACACACTGAATATCAATATATATATTCTTACACAATACAAAAAAAGAGGGTGGACACTTTTACACAGCTGGAGCCAAAGGTGGACACTTCTACACAGCTAAATTGCCAAAGGTGGACACTTTTACACAGCTAAATTGCCAAAGGTGGACACTTCTACACAGCTAAATTGCCAAAGGTGGACACTTCTACACAGCTAAATTGCCAAAGGTGGACACTTTTACACAGCTAAATTTGTAAACGAATGTGAAAAGAGGACACTTTTACACAGCTAGACTAATTCGTGTGACCTTTAGCCTGAGTGTAAACATTTTAGAATACACAGCCAAAGGTGGACACTTCTACACAGCTAATCAAAAGAGTGGACGATTTTACACAGCTAACGTCTATCAATCGTCCAGAACCTCACTAGCTAGTACACTTTCACACAACTAAACCGCCAAAGGTGGATGATTTTACACAGCTAAATCATCAGAGGTGGACACTTTTGCACAACTAAATAATATCGCATCCATTTTGGTAACCATACAGATTATATTACATTTGCACTAAAAAATAATCAAGATATATGCAAATTATTAGCTTAAGAGATTTCAGACTGAATCAAACCAAATATTTAGAATTGGTGAAGAAGGGGGAAGATGTTATTTTAAAATCACGTTCAGGCAATTTTAAAATTCTGCTAATTGGAGAAAATGACATCATTGCCACAAAGAGAAAAGACTTCTCAAAGGCGAATTCAACCTATTAATATTTCGAATTATGGATAAAGAACTTGAACGTGTGCCTAAGATACTTAGCGCAAACTACAATGCAGAACTCATTCAACGGCTCTACGAGGTAGGGGGAGGGGTTGCTATGGATATAATAATCTTTCTCTGTGGAGAACACAGCCGTGATCTTTTTGGGGAAGTATGGTTTTCCGTTGAAGACTTTTGCAAAAAAATGGGATACGAAAGGACAAAATTACAAAGGAAACTGACATCCCAACAGCTCCAAAATTTGTTTGGGAAACAGCTTCCATTTTATGCACACATATCCGAAAATGGAACTGAGTATATGCATCCGATAGAAACCATTTTTGAAGCAGCTCTCTACAAGCTGGGACGAGAGAATATTGCATACCGAACCATGCAAGACGGAAGAACATCCTACAACTTTGTACAAATTATCAACAGATTCGACATCAAGACTGATTTTTCCACAAAAAAAGGGACGAAGCGGTTATATAATGTGCAGCTTAACCCAATTTTGAGATACCAGGTACAATCGTATTACAATCTGATAGAATCGAAGGACTATCGCATACTTCCAGATCGAAAAGGATACCGCCTTTTCTATTTAGAACTGTCGAAAATGATATGTCTTATAAAATTCAAGTCTGAACAGCAAACGTCTTCTACATACACCCTGACAGTCGACCAACTAGCCACCATTTTTAATGTAGCAATAAAAGAAAATAAAGATAAAAAAAAGAAAGTCACTGCCATCCTCAATACCATTAATAACCACCTGGAGTATACAAAATTCAAATTTGAGTATATCAAAGGTGAAGGGGAACAATATGCCTATACAGTGAAATTTACATTTAACCAAGAAACACTGGATTACTTTAATGAACAGTATAAAGCAATATTCATAAAAAGACTTGAATATCAATTATTCCTGCTTTATTTGCGATTGGGAAACATATCACAAGAGCAAATAAAGCAATTAGGCAACAGCTATGAAGAAATGCTGAAGAATGTGGAATTATATTCAAAGTACCTCTCATGGAAAGACTCGGAAGAAAACAAGCTGGAAAAAGAACAAACATACCGCTGTGTCTTTTTCGATATATTTGGAGAATATCCAGAAACATTCGGACTGACAATCCCATACTTACCCAATCATCTAATAGAAAGAAGGTGAAAATAGAAATCCCATCTAATCAAGTTGCTTTCTCAAAAAATGACCGTTTTCTAAATTGTCACAAATTTAGACAAATAGGCTCAATAAATTCAAACCATTGGAGGATATTAATATTTATTAACCTTTTAACTTGTTCGAATTTATTTCCCGAATATATCTGTAAACTGTAGCTGTAGATATTCCGATTTCCTTTGCAATGTCCACGGGTGCGATAGCGTTGTTCAACAAAATCTTTATTATTTCATATTTCCTTTGATATTTTTTTGAAATGCCAGATGGTCGACCAATCTTAGCTCCCCTTTTTCGGGCAGCCGCTTGCCCTGCTTTAGTTCGCTCAGAGTGGTTTGCAATCTCCATCTCAGCAAATAACCCAGCCATTTTGCAGAACATCTCTCCAACAGCAGTTGCAGTATTTATCGACTCTGTAATGGATATGATTGAAACACCCTTCTTTTTGAAGTTTGTTGAAATTTCCCAAATATCCCTGGCATTCCTTCCCAATCGGTCTATCTTCCAACACACGACTTCGTCACCTTCTCTCAGCATCGACAACATATCCATGAACTCTCTTCTGTCCTTGTAATTTCGACCGGATTTTTTATCGACAAATATCTTCTGACACCCGAACTGTTCAAGGGACTGTACTTGCATATCAATATTTTGTTCAATGGTACTTACTCTGGCATATCCGATTCTCATTTTAATGTTATTTATCCTGATTTTTATCCAAAACGTTTTTTCAACCTCGCAATTTATCCTGCAAAAATAGTAAAACTATGTAATATGCACATAATATAGCCATCCTTCTCAGGCATAAAAACGGTCATTTTTTGAGAAAGGCAATATGAGAAAAAAAAGGATTTTATTAGCGTCAGTTGTGTTATGCTCGACCTTGCATTCAGCAGCACAATTTTACTCTGTACGTACCAACCTTGTAGGTCTAGCGACCACGAACCTTAACATCGAAGCGTCCATGACCTTAAACAGGAACTGGTCACTACATGTACCAGTCCAATACAACCCTTTTGTTTTTAAAGACAACAGGCAGTTCCGTAATTTCTACATTGCTCCAGGGGTTCGATATTGGTTTCTTGAAAGTTACAACAGTACATTCGTAGGGGCGCACATCGCAGCAGCAGAATACGGAATCGGCAACCTCTTCGGAAATAAATACCGATATGAAGGTTCAGGAATAGGGGCCGGAATTTCCATCGGTCACGCTTATACTCTCGGAAAAAAGTGGAACATCGAGTGGGAGATAGGCGTCGGAGCTATATGGCTCGACTACGACAAATACCAATGTAAGCGTTGCGGAGATTTGGTCGAGCACAAAAGGGAATGGCGAGTGCTACCCACGCGAACCGCAATCAACCTGGTTTACCTGTTTTAACAAAACGTACAGAACCTATGAAAAAAGAACTCATATCAGCTACGGCATTAGCAGGGTTAATCCTTATTTCCTGTAGTACGACAAAGCAACAGCTATCGCGCATCAGAATTTCCCAGCCCAATATGGTACAAAAGACCGACACATCCTACAATCTGCCGCAACAGATAAAGTGGATTGATGACAAAGGGCAGCAGCACCTGGTTGTAAAAGCTGAGAAGGACAGCCTGACGGGAGAAGATATTACGACTGTTGAACTGTCAGAAGTGACCGTAACCGCCCGCAGCAAACAGGTTGCAGAACGCAACGGGAAAGTCAACCTTGACTTCATCATCACCGTTCCATCGGAACTTATCAACAAAAAATGGCAATTACAATTAACCCCGGTTGCCTATATCCTGCAAGATTCCCTTTTGCTTGACAAGATATTGTTATCAGGTGCAGACTTTGCAAAGATGCAGAAAAAAGGATATGCGCAATACCAGGCGTTTATCGCAAGCATTATCCCGGACAGCCTGTATTTGCAGGAATTATTCGATGAGAAGGGATACAAGAAAGCATTGGAAGATATCGAGCAGGAATACTACCAGGCATGGAGTGGAGAGTTCCTGTTACAGGACCAATGGATTGACTGGAAAGAAAAGACCAATCTCCGCTATGCCTATTTCAACCACAAGTTGGACCGGAACAAGCGGAAGATTGAAGGGATAAAAACACCTCTATCCGTTTTACCGGCATATTGGCTGTACAGGGATATGGACTACGAGGTAGTGCCATCGCGGTACAAACTTTTTGTAAGCGGGAAATATCAAATCAAGCTGAAGACAATCACACCGGAGGATTCCGCAAAGATAGCGGACAAGTACTTCAACTTCAAAAAGATGGCAGAGAACCAGCGTAAAAAGGAAATGGCACAAGACATGTACAACAAATACGTGCGCTTTCCCTATCAACCAGCACGGTTGGACACTGTTATCCATGAGGGAGGCAAATTTGTCTATTATTATAGGCAAGAACTTCCGGCTACCGAGCAGACAAAGAAAATAGACCTGACACTGCATAACTTTATCCTCTCACGTGAAAAAGACAAACGCCAGCTTCCCAACTCCGATACATTGACCTACTATGTGTCAAGTATGTTACAGTTCCTTGACCGCACACCTAGGTATAAGAAAAAAATCGTATCGAGGAAGGATGAAGTCAATGTGACTGCATACGTGAACTACAAAACGGGCACAACCAGCTTCGATGAGAACCTGGGAAACAACAGGAGAGAACTTGAAAAGGTCAACGAAACCATCCGTAACATCAACTATACCGGGGAGTTTCTGATCGACAGCATCAGGATGACCGCAACCTCATCACCTGAAGGTTCCGCATATATGAACTTGCAGCTTTCCAAGTCCCGTGCAATCAATTTGAAAAAATACTTGGTTGATACATCCGATGATCGGTAAGGTGTAGACAGCCTGTTCCGCCCACAGTGGATAGGGGAGGACTGGAGCAAGCTGAAGGGACTGATTGAAAAAGACGACAGCTTGCAACATAAATATGACCTGTTGGGACTTTTCTCAGACATTGACAATCTCGATTTACGGGAAAACTCGATGAAGAAATACAAAACCGATTACGCACACCTGCGGGAAAAGCATTACCCTCTCTTGCGTGCCGTGGAGTTCAAGTTCTACCTGCATAGGCGCAACATGCTTCAAGACACGATTGTTGTACCGGTCATTGACAGCACGTACCTTCAAGCCATTCAACTGATAGAGCACAGGCAATACAAGCAAGCACTCATGCAGCTCGACAACCTGTATCCTGATGACTACAACACCGCAGTATGCCTGATGTCATTAGGATACGACCAACGTGCGCTTGACATCATGCTCAAACAGGAAGATACCGCCAACAGGAACTACCTGCTTGCTATCCTGTATTCAAGACTGAAGCGTAACGAGGATGCAGTCAAGGCATACGTGAAATCCTGCACACAGGATGAAACGAAGATCTGGCGCGGGAAACTGGACCCTGAAATCAACACTTTAATTGAAACATATAATCTATATCAAAATGAATACTAGGAACATACTTCTATCAGTTGTTGCTGGGGCTTTGGCATGTTCCTGCAACTTCAGCGAGGATGACTGCATCCGGCTCGGACATCTGAGGGCGTATTGCAACTTCTCTGAAATAGAAGCCAAGGACATCCCCGTCCCGACGAGCAGACACCTCATCGCATACGGCATCAGCGACAGGACATTAAGCGTGCCGGAGAAAAAGACATTTACCCAGGATACACTGAAATGGAGCCTCCCGCGCGGTGATTATGACTTTGTCTTCATCAGCGGGAACAATGAAATCCGGAACATGCAAAACTACCAGGAATGCCAGGTCTATTCCGACACTATGGAAATTGACGGGCAAACCTTCCTGACTGAAAAACAGACATTCGTCTGCAAGCAACTCTTCCGGGAGCATTTCGAATACCAAAAGGAAACGGTCAAGGAGATTGTGGCACTGCCTTTCACCCAGACGATTGTACTCCGGCTGCATCTATCCGGCAACATAGCTCCGCTCACCGGCATTACTTCTGAACTGGATGGCATTGCGGTAGGCAAGTTCGTGGCAACAGAAGAACTCAGTTCCGAATTCGCTACCCTCACTTCCGACTATATCAAACAACCGGGTACTGAAGAACTGTGGGAGAGTACGAACTATGTGCTTGGCATAAATCCTACAGCAGACAACATATTACGTGTCATAACACATACAAGTGACACCAGCAACGATACCTACTACATCGACTTATCCTCTTACCTGCACGGTTTCGACAAATATAAAATCACGATAGACCTGAACCTGGTAATAGGCAAGTCATTAACGGTTGACAGCCCGGTCATTATCGAGGACTGGGAGGACGGAATTATTACAGATCTTAATTAAACCATCTTAATTTATAATTTAAAAACAGCTTTATTATGAAAAGTAACATCTTTTATCTCGCAGCAGCAACGGTATTAAGTTGTGCATGTACAAACCAAATGGAAGAACTGTCTACATCGAAGGAAGATTCCAGCCTTAAAATTTCCACTTCCATTTTCGACGCGGCTTCACGAAGCCAGGACGGATTCGTTTCAAAAACACAATTCAAGTCGGGTGACGCGATGGGACTGTTCCTGTACAAAGAAACATGGGGTAGCGCATACGTAGGCATTGAGAAGCAAAACAACCAATCTACCTTCGGAGAAGGATGGGACCAGGATACTCCGTACTACCTGAATGCCGACAAAGCACATGTATGGGCCTATTACCCCTATTCGTCCTCGGTTACTGACGGAAAAAAGATTCCCGTGTCAATCGAGGGCAACAACGCCAATATCGACTACATGTACGGAAGGACCAAGCAGCCTGTATCAGTCCTGAACACGGTTGCTGAAATCCCCATGCAGCACGCCATGTCCCAGTTCGTCATCCGCATGAAACCATCACCGGATTATGTCAACAGCGGAAGCACACCAGGCAAACTGACAAACGTCGTACTGAAGACGAAAAGCGGTTCTTCCACATTATACAAGAGCGGGGAACTGGACATCACAACAGGAAACATCACCGGCAAGACAAGCGCCCAGTCCATCAGTTGGACTCCGAATATCCTGCTGGAAGCAAGCGAAAACCATGATTACAGTGCAACTATTCTTCCGAGAGTAGTCGAACAGAACGACCTGCTGGTAGAAGTGACCGTAGACAACGCAAAATACACCTTTGACATTCCGGCAATCCAGTGGCAAAAGGGTTACAGATACATCTACGCCTTTGAACTGAAAGCCAACGACGTAGTAATCGGCGGTGAAGACGGAAGCAACGTAACCATCGAACCATGGAAAAATTCTTCACAGAACGATGTAGAACTTATCCCATCCAAGTAACCGGTAACCAGATATGAAAATTAGAGCTCTAATCATATTAACCACAATCGTATTTTTCTCTTCCTGTAACAAGGAAGAGGAAAATAACGAAATCGATGTCGGCCGCACAGTCACATTCACCGTCGCAGCAGACAGCCGAGCCTCACAGGAAGGCAACTTTGAAGAGGGGGATGCGATAGGCATATTTGCCTACGAACCCAGGTCAAAGCAAATGTATTATACGAACTGCAAATATGTGTATGACGGGAAAGTATTCCTCCCAGCCACGGAAACAGACAACATCCGTGTCACTGCCGGGACGGACTTCGATTTCTATGTGTATTACCCATATGATGGATCCGAAAAGGAAGTGACTTCCATTTCATACGAAATACCGGACCAGGCTACAAGGGAAGGATGGCTTGCCGCCGACTTCATGACCGCGACCTATACGGATCCCGTGGTCGATTACACCATCGCGCTGAACTTCCTTCACCGCTATTCGACCATCACGCTGACCGTCACAGAAAATGACGGCATCAATCAGGCAAAAATCGCCAACATACAATCCAAAAGCCAGTTTGACCTGATGAAAGGAACCTATACGACAGAGAAAACATTGAGCACGAAGGGAATGTACCTGTACTCAACCGACAACAACAAATCCGTATTCCGCATTACCGTGCCCGTCCAGAATATCAATGAGAACAACCCTATCACCATCTCGAAAAACGGTCAGGAAAGCCTTGTGATGAAAGCAACGGAAAGCATGAAACTGGAAGAAGGGAAGATACATGATTACAGAATCGGATACAAAAAAACGGTCAGCATAACCAACTATGATGCCGGGGGCAGCGTATCAGGAGCCGGGAAGTACGCCATCGGAAGCACATGCAAGGTCACCGCAAGCCCGAAAAGCGGATACACCTTTGCCGGATGGTATGAAGGCGGCCAACTCGTGTGGTCCGGCGCCGAATATTCATTCGAAGTCCTGAAAGACCGGACCTTGGAAACCCGCTACAAATCATACGGTAAGTGGAGCGTATCAGTAAGCGCCAACCCTGCAAGCCTGGAAGCATTGGGAGGAGAGAGCACAATCACTTCATCTGCCACGAGAACGACATATATCAACGGAAAAGAATCCTCCACGGAAACAGGCAATCCCACACTTGCCCTTACCGGGAATACACAAGGATTCACCTTATCCGGCAATAAGGTATCAGCCAGCGTGAATTCAAGCAATTCATCCCGCTCCGTCACGGTCAAAGCAACGTACAGCGACGCTTCGAATACCTGCACTATCACCCAAAAAGGCGGAAACCTCACAACCGGAGAATGGGTAATAACCGTCAGCGCTTCACCTGAAACACTCCCGGCAGCCGGAGGCACAAGCACCATTACCGCAAAAGCGGAAAGGGATGTGTTTGTTGACGGTGAAAAGGTAAGCACCGAAACCGGAACACCCTCGATAAGCGGCAGCGCCAGCGGATTCAATCTAGCCGGAAACAAAGTGACCGCCCAAAACAATACCAGCACATCGGAAAGGAGCATAACAATTTACGCTTCCATAGACGGCAAGCGGGCTTCCTGCATGATAAAGCAACAAGCCGGTTCAAAGACCTACGGGAACTGGAGCAACTGGTCCATTCATTCCTTCACGATTGCGGCAAGCCCGACCAACCTCCCCGCCGCCGGAGGCACAAGCCGACTCACCGCAACAGTTGACAGAGAACGGAGCCGTACCATCTATTGGAATGGCATAATTGAAGACTCAGAAATTGAAAGGGAAAACCAGGATGTCACATCATCAACCAGTTTTTCCGGTAGTAGCTCAGGATTTACAATCAATGCTTCCTCTGTAACGGCAAGCAAGAATACATCAACGTCAGCACGCAGTATCCAGGTGACAGGAAGGTATTCCGGCTGGAGTGACAACGTGACCGTTACCCAGGACGCCGCCAACATATCCGAAGAATATGTATTCGAACTGAAATCGGGAGATAAATTCAACCTGATAGAATCTGACGGTGGCAGCTTCACCTACACCGTGGAATCATACAAAATCCGCAGGGTAAACGGAGAGGAAACCAGGGAGGAGGTCGATTATACCATATCGTCCAACGTAGACTGGATTACTGCCGGAAAAACATCAGCTTCGGTAAAGGAAAATCCCGACACAAGCATGAGAAGCGGAACCGTCACGCTCAAGCAGGTAGGTTCCGGGAAAACCATCACGCTGACCGTGAACCAACAGAAAAAAGTAATCATTGACATTGGATAAACCATACGTATGAAAACAAACTTTTTCTTTATACTGATGTTAGCAACAGCCCTTATGGGCTGTTCTAACACAGAAAACAACAACCTTGAAGAGAACTCCTACTTGCGCATCGGCTCATGCCGGACGCAGGGAGAGGAAATAACAGCCATAACGGATTTTGGCATGTTCGTCACGACAGGCGATGGAAGCGGTTATGATGACCACAGCAACAACATCCACGTCATCCAGCAGCATGGGAAATGGGAAATCCCTTCAATTCTGATGCAGCCTGACAAGGATGGAAACCTGTTCGCCTACTATCCCTATGCAGAGAACGCTACAGTGACCGAGATACCGGTCAGCCTTCAAACCCAGACTGACTACCTATTCTCAAAAGGGCAAACCGTCACCTATTCCGCATACACACCTGACATTGAGTTACACCACCTGTTGTCCAAAGTCACTGTTGAAGTGAACGAACAAAAGGTTGAGTCCATTTCTGTACAGGATTATCCCTCTGAAGGCACACTTAACCTGTTTGGAGGGAACCTGACAAAGAGCAACAATAAAGCAACACTTACTTCCGGGAAAAGCGAAATCCTGCTCTTTCCAGGAAACAATGAAGGGCTGAGCCTTGACATCACCTATCAGGGGAAGCACTATGCCTACCAGCCAATCGACACCAATTTTGAAGCAGGAAAAGAATACATCCATTCCCTTATCTTGCAAGAGGGGAACACACTATCACTCGGACAAGTCACCATCAAGGAGTGGCAGGTCGGAGGAAACTACGAAGGAACAATTGACACTGAAAACAATATTTGACTATGGCAGATTTAGAGAAAACAAGAAGACTTTCCAAACTGTGTGAGTTCATCAGGTCGGAAAGGACAGGGGGGTTAGAAAAACTCTCGGAAAAACTGAACGTATCCCGTGTGTCAGTCTACTACTACATCCAGGAACTCAAATTCCTCGGCGCTCAAATTGAATATGACCGGCAACGGAAAACTTACTACTTCAACAACAGTTTCAATTTCAAACTATCAATATCCTCAAAATAGCCAAAGACCTATGAAGAAAACTATCATTCTTAGCCTGATGACCGCCGTATTCCTGTGCGGTTGCCAAAAAGAAAATCCCCAGGAAGGGGAAAACCAAGGTTCCGGAAACGGCAAGACCGCAACGGTCTACATCGACGGAGAAACCGTCAATCCTCCCATCGATGTACGCTCCACTGACGGAACCGTCTATTTTGAAGGCGGATACGCCACCGGAGCCGGAATCTATGACGGTACTGTCAAACCAACTGTCGCAGCCCATCCCGATGCCGGATATGAAGTGGACTTCTTCTACGGAGGTCCCGAATCCGAGCCCAAGAAATATGACTACAGCACTTCCGGAAAAACAAATTTTCTAGTCGATTTAGCAGGTTCTGACCACTACTTCAAATGCGGTTTCAAGGAGAAAAAACGCACACTGACCGTCAATGCCGGAACGGGCGGCACAGCCACAGGAGGCGGAACCTACCAATGTGACAAGCCCATCCCCATCAAGGCAAGCCCGAAAAGCGGGTACACCTTTGCCGGATGGGAGGTAAACACTGGGGATGTCACCATTGCCGACAAAAGCAATGCCAACACTACCGCCACGCTGAATAGTCTTAACAGTACTATTACTGCGAAGTTCAATCCTACAACACCTTTTTGTTATATCATATTATGCGATGAACAATTCGAAACTCGTGATATGCAGAATAGAGCAATCATCTATTATTATGATTTAGGAGAGATTCCAGATAAGGAAGAAACTTATAACCGAGTTCAATATTCTGTTTATGAATGGGAATATGATTTAAAAATAAATATTATAGGAACAAATGAATTTCTTGGTTGGTATGATGGAAGCAATCATTTAATAGAGGCTACTGAAGATTTACATATTGAAGATATTACCCGAAATTACCCGAAGGGTAGTACCATTTATGCTAAAATAAAACCGGCAAAGGCTGAAGCTCCATCAAGCGTTTCGGTCAAAATAACAAGTTCTGGAACAGGTTACAATGTATTATATAGTAATCAATTCCCAAGTTCATGGCCACGATACGATAAGGCAGAAGTTGTACAATATAAATTGGTCTCTTCATGGGGAACTTCTGGAACACTGAAACTTTATTATTCCAATGATAATTCAACATACTGCACAATAACTGGAGCTAACAGCTATTATCCAATTTCTTGGTACAGAGATGAGGAACGTAGTACAGCTACAATAACCCACTGGGAATGGACTGTTGGCACAGAAACTACTTATGGAAATTGTAGTTCTATTCATGAAGTAAAAGGGGAACTTGAATATAATGGTATTCAATATTCAATTTCATACTAATCAGGTCAATATATTAGAATACTATATATAGAGATATATAGGTTTTTGTGTTTAATAAATCGAACCCGTTTATTCCGTGAGGACTAAACGGGTTTTTATGAATGATACAACTGTTTAAATACGCAAGAATTAATATATACTTAATAGAGTGATATAGAGCATGGTGGAAATGAGAAATTTCTTGTGGTAAGTCGTTATATGGTTCTAAATACGGATAATGTATTTCCAGATCTTCTAATGAGATAAGTTAGTTACAACCTTCTTATATCATTAATAGTACCGGAATATCTGCCATAACAGGATTCATTAACAAAATAAAATAAGGAAAATCAGATTAATCTCAGTGCCGTGAGGCACTACCCATAGAAACATTCATACTTTTAATTTAGTGAGTAAAAAAGGTAGGAAGTACTTCCTACCTTTTTATCAAATAAACTTCTAAAGGTTTTATATTTATTGATTATTCATTAAAAATAGGCATCTGAATAATTTCTGCATTTAGACTAATAAGTTCCAACACAATGATTAATTAAAAATGATTCAAAAGAAATACTTTCTTAACTATCTTTTCTTTTGACTAAAAGATTATTGAAAAAGATAGAAAGAAGTCAACTTAACCAATGGCTTCTTTCTATCTTTTGAATTTATAAAACATATACTGAAAAATCAATGCTATGAATAAATCATAGAGCTATTGTTATAATATCATCCAAATTGGTGGTGTACTGCTTACTGATGTGTTCGCATTTTAGGTGCCAGGACTTGTCTGTAGTGCCCTGGACAGCTACCTTAATGGTGTTGTGGCCGTTCTTACGGTTAATGGCATCTATGGCAGCAGCCAGGCGTGACTGCTTGTCACGGTCAATGGTATCGAACAGGTTAGTCTGTATGGCAGAGTCAGGAACTATGTTCCAGACAATGACACCGGCTTTCTTGTACTGATAACTGCCCTCTTTGCGGAAATCCATACGGACTGCCCGGACTGCGGTGCTTACAAGTTCCTGAAGGTCATTGGTCGGTACCTGCAGGTGAATGGTACGGTTGATACAGTGCTGCGGAAGATCCAGACGGAAACGACTTGTATAGGCGAAGACTGTTATCTCCGTGCAGCAGCTGTGCTGCATGCGGAGCTTGCGGACACATTCGGAAGAAAAGTTGGCGACAGCTTCCTCGAGGCTGGATAGTTCGGACAGACCGGAGTCAGGGAAACTGCGGCTGGTACAGATACTCTTTTTCTGCGGCAGTTCCTCGACATTGATACAGGATTCACCACGAAGCTCCTTCCAAGTACGTACACCGGTAATTGTGAGTAATTTTCGCACAAAACTCTCGCTTTTCTGGGTAAAATCCCAAGCGGTATTTATACCGTAATAGCGCAGCTTATCCAAACTCCGATGGCCGATACCCCAGACATCGCCAATTTCGAAGCCCTGCAGAGCCTTGATACGCTTTTCCTCAGAATCTATCATGCATACACCCTGATATCCCTTGTACTTCTTTCCGTAGCGGCTTGCCACCTTCGCCAGAGTCTTTGTAGGAGCAATGCCCATTGTAACCGGGATGCCTGTACCCTTTCCGATGGTCTTTACAATCTTCCGACCGTAGGAAACCAATTTCTCCCCTTCTCCGAAGCCTGAGAGATCCAGGAACGCTTCATCGATCGAGTACTGTGTCAGTTCGGGCGTGAACTCGGACAGCAGCATCATTACCCGGCGGCTCATGTCTCCATACAGATTGTAGTTGGAACTGAAGACAGCCACATTGTTTGCCTCCAGGATCTCACGGATCTGATAAAGAGGTGTACCCATCTTGATGCCCATTGCCTTTACTTCGTTGCTTCTGGCCACGACACAGCCGTCATTGTTCGAGAGAACAACAACAGGTTTGTCACGGAGCAGCGGATTGAACACGCGCTCGCATGAGCAGTGGAAGTTATTGCAATCGACAAGGGCTATCATCTGCCTTTTCTAAGCTGTCTTTTTATGTTGTAGGTAAGAACTCCCCATATCAGGAAGTTGTTCTCCTCAGTAATCTTAATCGGAGTGTATTCCTCGTTAGCCGGAACGAGCCAGATACATTTCTCATTATCGTCAAAGCGAACCGTTTTAAGCGTGAACTCTCCATCGATGAAAGCCACAACGATGTCACCGTCATGAGGTTCCAGGGCTTTGTCTATGACAAGCAGGTCGCCGTCATCGATACCGCAGTCCTTCATGGAATCTCCGGAAGCACGGGCATAGAAAGTAGTTGCCGGATGGCGTATAAGTTCCCGATTCAGGTCTATGCTGTCAGTCATGTAGTCTTGAGCCGGTGAAGGAAATCCAGCTCTCACACCCTGGTCTGCAAACGGCAATGGCAGTTCACTGCTCATGTCTGCGGAGTACATTATCAGCTTGATATCATTCATAACAGTAATCCTTTCTTTTGCATCTCTTCACGCACAAGTTCCCTTTCGCTGTTAGAAAGGTCGGCTAATCGGACATTCATCGGATTTTCTTTCTGATAGGCTCTAACATCCTCTATCAAAAGTTGAAAATCGTACAGAAACTCCTTTGTTGCTCCATGTTTGGCATATATGGCATGAGCCGTTTCTAGAATTTCCACAGTACAGCTATCATCGCCCTGGAAGACTATTGCCGGTACTTCGTTTCTCACACATTCTCTAAGTAATCTGATTTGGTCTTTCATTTTTAAGAACGTTACAATATCAGTGATTATTTTTTTTTCGGTTATTAATATATTGATATAATGTAGCCTTACTGACTCCTGTTGTCCTGGTTATCTCGGCTATCGTACAGGTTTGAGAGTCGTATAATTTCAATGCCAGTTCAATTGTTTTAGAGTCTTTTTTCGGACGACCACCTTTACGTCCACGTGCCCGTGCAGCTTCAAGTCCTTCTCTCGTTCTCAGTTGTGAAAGGTCGCGTTCAAACTGACTCAATCCGGCAAAAACGGTAAAGATGAGCCTTCCGTGTGGAGTTGTCGTATCAAACCATTGCTCTTTAAGCGATTTAATGTTTACTCCTATTTGGGATAATCTGTCCACCAAATCAATGAGGAACCTCGATGTTCGGCTTAATCTTGTCAGTTCAGAAACAATTACTATGTCACCAGGTCGAAGAGCATCAAGCATCCGATGAAGTTCCGGACGGTCATTACGAGTTCCGGAAGCCTTTTCTGAATAAATTCTTTCGCATCCTTCCCTTTCCAACTGATCAATCTGCCGGTCAAGATTCTGCTCCAGCGTACTTACTCGTGCATATCCAATTTTCATGTCTGAAAAGATATTATAAATGGGTTTATTGTACTTTGTTTAATAGACGAGTTTACAGACAAAAATAAGCGTTTTTTCCGGAAGTGACAAGACTTCGGTTTTATAGTCTGAAAAACGGTCGTTTTTCAGACTATACTTTGACGAATGTTCACTATCTTTGTCGCAGTTCTTTTTAAGTGACTTTTATCAAGAATTTGTTTGACACAAGAAAGGCAGGGAATTATTCTCTGCCTTTTAATTTAAAATTTCTCCCATCCTTGTGTTTCCGAATCGGTATAATGTTCTAAGTAATGTTTTATCCTGCTATATATTGCTTCGATATTTGCTCCGTGCAATGTATTAACTTTTGCAATAAATTCCGTAAGGTTAACTCCGTGTAACGTAGCTTTACTTTCATACTTTTCTGCATCTTCACATGCTGCGATAAATGCTCCTTTGTTTGCACAAAAAACATCGTCGATCAATGTGCCGTTAAAAGCATCAGCTAAGAATATCCATTCTTGGGGAGTAAACAATCCTTTTAACTCTCCCATTGCAACTGTTCTGATACGCTTTATTGCATTTATTTCATTTATAACAGCCTGATTAATGCTGTCGTTATTTCGAGTCAAATACTCAACCATTTCTTCCGGCAAGCGGAGAGTTACATTTTTTGTTGCCATATGTTGAATTACAATCTTACTTTATTAATAAACTAATGCATCTTCTATATACGGATTGAAGTCCCTTCCTAATTGATCTTTTACATTTGTTCTTTCCTATTCGATTTCTAATCCTTCCAGGTCTATACCTTTTTCTTTTGCAAGTTCTTTAACCTGATCTTCGTCTTTAGCAACTGCGTGATAAAGGATAGTTTCATAATGATTTTCATCAAAAATATTATATGCGTTCATAATTCTATAATTTAAATGTGTATAATATAATCAGTATTTATCTCTCATTTATTTTTAGCCATATAGCTTTTTCAACTTCATTATATACTTCTATATTAGTTTCTTCAACCCAGTTAGACCAGTTCATAGACCACCATTCATAGATAGCGTCAGATGACATTTCTTCAAGTTCATCACTATAAAGGTTAACAAAAAATTCAGCAATCTGATTTAAGTTTTCTATTTTCATAATTGTTCTTTTTTTATGTTTGACTTATTACTTATTGTTTGACAATGCAAATATACTGCAAACATTTCTATTTGCAAAATAATTTCAGTAGTTTTTCAAAGTTCAAAACATATAAATGCAAAGAAGAAACACGCATTTATATTTCTGTATATCTATATTTCTGCGCATCTATATGTGTGGATATATAACTTACTATTCTGAGCATTTTTGAAAATTAAATCTCTCATTTATTGCGTAATACAAAATGTTGTATTACTTTTGTGATACAATATAATACAGAAAAAAATGGAAGCAGTAATAAGAAAACAGACATCTTTCCGCTTACGTGAGGACTTGTTGAAGGTCTTACAAGAGGAAGCGAGAAAAGCAAACAGAAGCCTAAACAATTACGTGGAAAGCATGCTCATGGAAGTTGTCTATTCAGAACCAAATGAAGAAACAAAAGCGGCCATCAAGGAAGCCCGTTCAGGCAAATTTGCTGGTACAATAGACACGAGCAGCATGGAAGCCTTTATAAAGTCCTGTGAATGATGAAAACACTGCGATACTCAACACAATACAAAAAGGACTTCAAAAGGTATCGGAACAATCCCAGCAAGTTGGAAAAGTTGCTGGAAGTCTTTCAAATGCTGGAGAACGAAATAGAACTGCCAGCCAAATACAGGGCGCACATGCTCAAAGGTGATTATCTTGGCTGCATGGAGTGCCACATCGAGGGCGATTTTCTTCTGATATGGCTGGATGCAGAAACAGATATAATCGAGGTTTTAAGGCTCGGAAGCCATTCTGAACTATTTAAAATATTGATTTGTCATAGCCCCTTTTCTAAATTATTCTTTCTTGCATCATATTCTTTTTTCAGATCATCCAGACTGACATCAAGTTCTGACAGTACACTTGCCATCAGTTCCACTTTGAACCTGTGTTGTGTTTCATCAGAATAGGCAATATTATTTTCTATTCCCATCCGAACAAGTGTTACAATAGTCTGACCTAAATATATCTGGCTATCTCCCTCTAAAACAGGAAATTTAATCAATGTCTTAGAGTCGTTTTTCTTCTGTATTTCTTTTATCATAAACTTTGTATATAATCTCACAATTCTACAGTCTTTAATCTTAAAGCATTTTCATCTATTGCCATTTGGTATAGCTTAATATGAGGATTCAGATTCTTCTTAACATATCGTATAATTTTCTCTTTTTCGTTTTTATCTATATTTATACCGAAATAGATAGATTCAAAACAATCTTTATTTAGCGGTAAATAATAGTGAATATCACTACGTTGCCAAACAATATCTGGATTTTTTTCTAACATATCAGCCTGATCAGGTGTTAATGCCGAATATTCATGATTTGGCTGTATTGCAACCAATCTTACTTCCTGTTCATATTCCCAATCTTTTGCTTTTGTCCCTAATTGATATGAGTAAATATCAATTCTACTTTTATAATCTGAATTTTCGATTAATTTGTAGCGATAACGCAAGCTGCAAAGCCAATTATC
>ENA-OPVT01000540-OPVT01000540.1-human-gut-metagenome-genome-assembly--contig:-NODE-540-length-28557-cov-2.320785_pt1 | contig 28557 bp, 32 predicted proteins | sample MGYA00241499_ERZ501990 | MGnify/ENA primary metagenome ERZ501990 (study PRJEB25962, sample SAMEA2042104) | human gut metagenome | biome: human gut; feature: human-associated habitat; material: faeces...
AAGAGCTATGTAGATTAAATGATTCCCTTTTAAGTAAAATAAAAAAACTTTCTCCAAAATGGTGGGAGTTCTGGAAATGGTAGAAAGTCAAATTCAATCTGCTATTATTGATTATTTAAGCATCTTAGAGAACCAAGGAAAACTATTTTTTCAAAGGACTAATAATAATACTGTGTATGATCCAGTAGGTAAAAGATTCCGTAGTCTTGCCAAAGGGCAGAAAAAAGGTTTTCCTGACTTGCTTATATTATTTAAGGGTAAATGTCTTGGAATTGAAATTAAGACAACTACAGGGCGTCAGAGCAAGGAACAAAAAGAGATTGAACAGCAGTTTAAAAAGAATGGAGCAGAATATTATATAGTCAGAAGTCTTGAAGATGTTGAGAAAATCCTAAGAGGAGAATAAAATGTATTACAGATGCAAGAAGTGCAATAGATTTTTAGCTAATGTTGAAAGCTCTGAAAAGTTTACTTTGATAGGGAAAAAAATAACACTTGAAAATGGTAAATTATACATTGAGTGTAAATGTGGAGAAAAAACAGAGATTATCTTAGAAAAAACAAGTATGAATTGAATAATAGAGCTTATTATGATATAATTATAAAAAATGAATATTAATAAGACTCGTAACTAAAGGGTTAGATAAATTACATAATGTGGATTGTGTAATTTTTCTAGCCCTTTTTTTATTTTCAGGAGGTGTGGCAGATGACGTGAACAATTATGAATTAGCTAAGATTGATTATAGCAATGGGATGAGCACTAAAGAAATAGCTGAAAAATATAATGTCTCTGTTGCTACTGTAAGAAAATGGAAGTCACGTCACAACTGGAATAGTGTGACAAAAAAACGTGACAAAAACGTGACAAGTAAAAAGGCTAAAGAAGTGGCTAAAATACTAGTCGAAGAGGGTGCAACTATAAGAGAAGCATCGGCACAAAGTGGCACAAGTATTGATGTAGTAAAAAAGATTAGTGCTAAAGAAAATCTACAGCAATCACAACTGGAGTATCTTAAAGAGTTTAGAAATAAACAGAGGGAAAAAATAAGAGCAAACAAGCTGAAAAGATTGATGTTGAATGATGAGATCTTAGAGGCAGTTGAATATGAGTTAAATCACTGGCAGGAAAATGGAAGAGTTTCCAAAGCAGTTATTGAAAAGCTTTTAATGTCTGAGGAACTAGAGCAAAAAATATTTGAACTAGATAGAATTGAAAGACTGGAAAAATTAGAAATAGATAAAAAGAAAGCTACAACAGAACAGAGTGGAGCAGAGAAAAAGCTGGATCAGTACATAAACACTCTTATGGAGGCATTGGATGAAGAATAATCTAAGAAAGTTATATACAAGAAAGCAGATTGAAGCTCTCAAATGTTTTAAAAAAAATTTTTGGCTCTTAGTTCTACATGGAGCAAAAAGAGCAGGAAAAACAGTGGCAGATAATGATCTATTTTTATTAGAACTTAAAAGAGTCAGAAAGATAGCTGATAAGCTTAATATTCCAGAGCCTCAGTATATTCTTGCAGGAAACTCATTAGGATCTCTTGCTCGTAATGTGCTAATAGAATTAACTAACAAGTATGGTATTGAGATTAATTTTAATAAGCATAATGAATTTAAGCTCTTTGGAGTAAAAGTGTGTTGTTTTGGACATGGAACAATTAGAGATATGGCACGTATAAGGGGGATGACTTCCTTTGGTGCTTATATTAACGAGGGAACAACAGCAGTTGAGGAAGTAGTCAGAGAGATATTAAATAGATGCTCAGGAGAAGGTGCTAGGGTAATGATGGACACTAACCCTGATAATCCTGAACATTATATTAAAACTGACTATATTGATAAAGCTGATAACAATAAAATAATTGAGATTCATTTTGAATTAGATGACAATGATTTTCTTACTGATGAGTATAAAGAAAATGTTAAGTCAACAACTCCAACAGGACTATTTTATGACAGAGATATTTTAGGGCTTTGGGTAAATAGTGAGGGAGTTGTCTATAAAGATTTTAATAAATCTATGATTCTTGCTAGATACAATAAGCAAAACATAATTAAATATTTTGCTGGTGTTGACTGGGGATATGAACACTTAGGATCTATTGCAGTTATTGGAGTAGATGGACTAGGTAATCATTTGCTAGTTAAAGAGATAGTAGCTCAATATGAAGAGATTGATTATTGGGTACAACAAGCTAAAGAAGTTGTAAAAGAGTTTGGAAATATAGATTTTTATTGTGATTCTGCTAGACCTGAACACGTGGCTAGGTTTAGTCGTGAGGGATTCAAAGCACATAACGCTAATAAAGAAGTTTTATCAGGTATTGAGGTAGTTGCTCAATTAATGAAAACTAATAAATTCTATGTCTTAGATAGTTGCAGTCACTTCAAAAAAGAGATCTACAACTATGTGTGGGATAAGAGTAAAGGAGTGCCTGTTAAAGCAAATGATGACTTATTAGATGCTTTAAGATATGCAATATATTCAGAAAGCTCTAAGCAAAAATCATTTGAAAGATGGACAGGTAAAGAATGGGGGAATTATCTTGATAAGGGAGTTAAGTAAAGAAGAGATAAAAGAGATTGAGGATTATATCCAAACTCTCAAAGGAGAAGAGGAGTATAAAAACTATTTCTATGGATCACAAAAACAAGGATATGCAGATAGAGGGTTTCTTCTAAATGATTCTTACTATTGTGATATAGAAATATACAACAACATTCCTTTTATTGGTATGTTCAAACTTCCAAACCAAAAAAATTATTCTTTAAAATCAATAATTTACTTATTTGATAGCATCTTAAAAGAATATGGATGTATAGGAGTGTGGAGAACAGCAGAAAATAAGCAGGTTGAGAGTCTACATAATCACATTAAAAGAAGATATAAAAATGTTACTGAAATAGAAAAAGATAACTTAATAATTATCATTGTTAAGGAGGTGACAAGATGCAAACAGAAATTGAATATAGTTTAAAAAATAGAATTGAAAATCATATAAAAAAGCATAAAGGTGGCTTTATTGGTGATGTCTTAGGTAGTGTTACTGGTGGATTGATAGGTAATGACCCTAATGAGGAGGCTAAGAAAGAGGCTAAAAGGCAGAGAGAAGAGGCTGAAAGATTAGCAAGAGAGAGAGAACAGCAACAACAAAGAGAAGATAAATTCAATAAAGATGTTCAGCAAGATAGTGAAGTTATGGCTAATCAGCAAGTTGAGGAGCAAAGAAAGGGTAAACCTACTACAACTGTAGATTTTAGTAATGCAGTTAAAGGATATAGTTCTGATGAGTCTGATGAGGACAAGCTAAAAAAAGCTTTTAGGAGGAGATAGTTATGGCATTAGTAACACAAGATAAATTAAAACAACTCTTCCAACAAGCACAAGACTATAAGTCTGATATAAAAGAAAGCTATAATGAAACTTTTAAATTAACAGATCCATTTTTTGAGATTAAGGATAGTGGTAAAAGGGAAAAATTAGAGAGAAGAAAGATTGACTCAGTTATTCTGACATCTCAAAGATTTTTATGTAACTTTATAATGACATCTATTTTCTCAAGAAGTGGAAGTTGGGCAATGCTTAAAACTAATCCTGTGGCTTATAAAGAGATGACAGCAACAGATGGAGAAGTTGCTAAAGGTGCTATTGAAAATCTAAACAGGTTAATGGAAAAAAATAGCAATACTGTTTATGAGCTAAATGAGACTACTAATTACTATACAGAGACTGCCAAGGCTGTTATGGACTGTATAAGGGTAGGAACAGGAATAAGGAAAATAGTTGAACTTAAAAGTAATTCCAAACCTTTTACTTATGAGTATATAAACATGGACAACTTCTATTTTTTAGAGGATAGTTTCGGACATCCTACAATCACATTCAAAATTCATTCAGGTAAAAACTTACAACAGTTAAATGATATGTTCGGACATATAAATGGTTGGAAGTCACCTAGTGAAATGACTGATGAAGAGGATCTGAAAAAAACTATAAATGTTATTGAAAGTGTAATACCTGACTTCAATGAGGCTGATTCTACAGTGGTTTATTATCATTTAGTTCATACAGAGAACTTTGATGAGTTGCTACTAGAGGAGGTTTTAGATTATCAACCTTACAGAGTTTTTAGGTGGAGTACTGACAGTTCCAATCCTTGGGGAGTTGGTATTGGTAGAGAAAATACAGATTTATTTACTGACTTAGAAAATTATAAAACTAAGAGATTAACACATGTAGATAAAATTGTAGATCCTCCACTCAACTTCAAAGGGAATATTGATTTAATCTATAAGGTCAGTCTTGAGGCAGGAGCAAAGAACTATGCAGGTGATGGGCTAAGTGCTGAAAATGATTTAGGAGTTCAGCCTATTAACCTTGGAACTAATCTTATTCCAGTTGAACAGGATATAGCAGATTGTAGACAGAGAATAAGAGAGGTATACATGGCACAGCCTTTGGGTGATGTCTTAGATACTAGAAATAGAAGTGCTACTGAAATGAGTTTAAGACATGAGATGTTTAGAAAGGAATTTTCAGGAGCTTATGAGCTTATAAATACAGAGTTATTACAGCCAACTTTTATGGATGCTTATATCATTCTACAGAAAAAAGGATTATTGGAAGATTATAGCAGTATAGAGGGTGGAGATACAGGGAATAACAAGTATTTAGAGTTCTCTCAGATTGTATATCTTAATGAATTAACTAAGAATGCAGGTAGGGAGAGAGTAATGGATGCAGTAAGTTGGTATCAAATCAATGCTGAAATTACTGATGAGAATAGAAGAAAATACCTCATAGACATTCCAAGTTTTAATAAATGGAGTGCTGAAATGATGAGAATACCAGCTGAACTTATTCCTAATAGCACAGATGTTCAAAATGCTATTAAGAGGGATGAGCAAATAGCACAACTTGCACAACTAGGTCAAGTACAAAATGCAGGACTTCAACAACAAGTTGAGAAGATAGCAGGAGGCATTAATGGAGAATAGAGATAAAAGAGATAAATATAATAAGCTCTTAGCTAAATTCTGTTCTAATGATGAGTTGATAGAACTAATAGAAGAGTGTGAGCTAGATGAGAGAGGAAAAAGAGAGTTTCATTATTTGAAAACTAATAGATACCCTGAACAGAGGGAATTATTAGGTAAGCTGAAAACAGATTTAATTTTAAAAAGAAGAGAGGTGTTAATGGATGGAAGAAATAGTTGAAAATTTAGATCAAACTACAGAAGAAACAGTTGAACAAGGTCCTGATGTATCTGAAATAACTGGAGGAGTTGGTGGAGATGATACCAATGAGTTAACAAATGATGATGCAGATAAGGGAGCAGAGGAACAACAAATAGATGATACTGAGTTTGATCCTGATAATTTAGAATTTGATGACAGTGTAGAGGCTAAATTTGGAGATTATGACCTTACTGCTTTTAAAGATAGAATAAACTTTGAAAATGATGAGGTTAGAGAGTTATTCAATAACCAAGCGGCAGAGTTAAAAGAGCAAGGATTTACTCAAAAGCAAGTTGAATATCTATTAAATAAAGAAATTGAACACGCTTTAAAGAGTAGAGAAACAGAGGCATTTAATAAAGAAAAGGTAAAAGCTGAACTACAAAAATCATTATCTCTACAAGAAAAGAGAGATTATAAAGCAGTTGGACAGTTTTTAAAAGAAATAACTCAAGGTGATGAGCAATTAAATAAAGTTTATAAGGAAGCTATGAGTAACCCAATAGTTTACAAGTTGCTTCATAGAGCTTTTATAAAAGGCAGTGGTGGAAAACCTCTAGGATTAGGATCTACTAAAGGAACTAAGGAAGTTAGATCACAAGGTATGACACTTGATAGAGCTATCAGTGAATATACTGACTATCTAGCTAAGCATCTAGGAGATGGAGAAGATAGAACCCCAATTATTAATAAACTTATTAAGGATCTATCAAAGGAACAACAAGAACAATTTAAAAAAACTTTTAACTTAAAATAAAAAAGGAGATGGTAAAAAATGGCAACTACAAACACAGTACAACAAAATTTTAGTACAGCAGTTTTAGCATGTATGGACCAACTTAAACCAGCTGGATTAAAAACTTTTGGAGAAAGAAAAACACAAGAGGGAGGAGAGTCAATCACTTTCTACAGATATAAAGGTGGAAAAGCTAAAGATGGTGTACCAACAATGTTTGACTCTAGTTTCTCAGGAGATGGACCAGATTTCTCTAAATTTGTGGCTACTATTGAATATGTTTCAGCACAAGATAAATTATCACAAGCTGAAATGAAAAAAACTAAATTAAACTTAAAAGATCCAATCGTCAACAGACTTACAAATGCAGTTTTAACAAAAGAAGATGAAAAGATTATAGAGAAGATAACAGAGTCAGATGCTAAGTTAAATAAAGCAGGCAGTGCAACATTAGACCCTACTACTTTAGATGCGGCTAGAACACTTTTAGCAGAAATTAGAGATTGTTATGTATCTGCTGAAATGACTCCTGACGGTAAAAAAGGTGTTGCAATAGTTATGAATAGAGAAGATTATAAAAGATTCTCTACATCTGATGCATTCATCCATGGAGATTATAAAGATGCAATCACTGGTGGAGATGGAGTTTTACCTTTATCAATGAAAGGTGCTGAAATATTTATATCTCAATTAGTAGACTCAGGAACTGTTTATATTATTCCGTCAAACTCTTTCGGTTATGCTGAGTGGGAAGGTTCAGTAATTCCAACAGCTAAATTCTATGAAACTGATGGTTTAAGATGGCATCTACAAGTTGTTAAGTCAACTGGATCAGTAATTATAGAGCCTAACTTTATTACTAAGTTATCTCTAAAGCCTACTGAGTCAGCTAGACCAGCATCTTTAATGGACTAAATAAATAGACCTAACTAAGGCTTGAGGCTTAAAAGAGCCTTGAGCCTTTTCTTATAGGAGGCAATTAATGGCAAATGAAGATTATAAAAATGGTAAGCTTGTAGAAATTGTCAGAGAATTTAATAATACAGGCAATCAATATGAAGTAAATGGAATTAAACAAGCTATAGCAGTTCCATTTTGGAGAAAAGAAAATGATAAATTTCAAGTTATTCCAAAGGGCTCTTATAGTTTTATAAATGAGGCAGGAAATGACTATTTAAAGATATTAGATAGCACAATTTTACAACAAGCAACACAATTTCAAATAGTTTATGACTATTTACAACTTTCTTCCAAGTATATTGAAGATTTTCCTGATGTTGTTGTATTGACTGAAAAATATAATCAATTAGTTGATGATACTACTAATCTATTTAGTTATTTAAAGTCAGTAGGAATGACCTCAGATACTTTACAATTAACTAAAGTATTAGCTCAATTAGAACCTTTAACTACATGGTATATGAATGAAAATGGAGAAATAAAAGCACTGCCAATAAGCGATTTATATGAAAAATTTGGAAACTTAATAAAAGCAATGGAGAAAGTTCTTGATGAGTATATAGAACAAAAAAAGGAAGAAATTAGAGGACCTGCTGGAGCTATTGATAATGTTACTGCTAGTGTAAATAGCAATGCTGGAACTCCTAAGGTTACAGTTTCATTAGGTGGAACTCCAGAAAGAAGAAAGATTGATTTAAAATTTGAAAATCTAAAAGGGGATAAACCTATTAAAGGGACTGACTATTATACAGAGCAAGAAAAAGAACAATTCACAACAGAGACTCTTAGTTTAGTAACTGCTGAGGGTACAAAGCAAGTTAAAGCTGTAACCGATAAAGGTTCTGAACAAACTTCGTTAGTTATAGCAGAGGGAAATAAGCAAATAAGTTTAACACAAACTGAAGCTCTAAAAGTTATAGAACAACTTAAAAGCTTAATAGCTGGTAGTCCTTCCACTTCTAATGCACAAGCTTTAAGTGGAAAAACAAGAGTTGAGTTTGAGAAAGATACACAAGCTTTAGCTGGTAAGTATAATGGAAACTTTCCTCTTACTTCAGCAGTTAAAGATGCAGTATATTTAGTTCCAACTACAGGAAAGTTTTATATATGTAATGGGTCTTACAATGGTAAAAGTTTAAGCGAACCTAATGAGAATTTTAAGGAATTATCAGTTTTCAAAATTCATGAGAAATTGAATAATATTTTTCCTAAAAATATAAATTTAATTCCAAAAAGTAGTTTTATTTGGCAATATGGAAATCAACTTACAAAAAATCTATTACATTATCAGTATAAATACAATAGAATGTGTTTAAAACCTGAGTTTTGGATAAAAGTGGAAAAAGGGGAAGAATATATTTTTGAGTATTCTGATACTTTATATAAATATGCAATACAAATTCATGATGGGATATCAGTTCTTAAAGATTCAGGTTGGATTACTAGTGAGGAAAGATATAAATTTATTTCAACGGGAGAATACATTAATATTGTTTGTGCAAGAAATGATAATGTAGCTTTTAATTTAGAAGAATTTTATAATAAGATTTATAATTTAAAACTGTATAAAAGTGATGCAGTCGAAGAGATAATAGATGTTAATACTATAAATTTGGATGTAAAAACTTTTGTTTTAGATAAAGAAAAAACTAAAAAAGGAGTTGTTGAAACAATAGAAAATGGCAATATAACTAGTAGTACGGCACAGAATAGAGCTCATTATTCTGAGATAATAGATGTATCTAATATAGATGTTATTTATTTTGATACTAATTTATATAAAAATTATGATATTGCTATTTGTGCTTTTAATGAAGATAATCAAAAAAAAGATTATACTTGGGGAAATCCTGATAAAATATTAATTTTACCCTACACTAAATATTTAACTGTTTCATTTAGAGAAAAGAATAATAGTTATATAAATTATGATTGCTTATTATATAATAATTATTTAGCTTTAGGATTAGGTGAAATACCAAAAATAAATATAGAAAAGAAAACAAAATCAGAATTTCCAGCTAAATATTTACATATTGCTCACAGAGGTTATCAAACTGTTGAAACTGAAAATAGCATACCAGCATTTATTGGTGCTTGTACAATTGGATTTGATGCTATAGAAACTGATATTCACTTATCCAAAGATGGAATACTTTATTGTATGCACGATGATACAGTAGATCGTACTACAAATGGGACAGGGAATATAGCTGATATGTTAAGTACCGATATAGACAAATTAATAATCAATAGTAAATCAAGTCATACAAATGAAGAAATGCACGTTCCCAAACTAACTGAATTTCTTGCTATTTGTAAGAAATATAATAAAATTCCTGTAATTGAAATAAAGCCTATAAATATAGACTATGTTTTCGTAGATGCATTAATTAATGATATTAATAGATTCGGATTAGAAAAAAAATGTATAGTTATCAGTTTCTCAAAAGATGCTTTATCTTTATTGAGAAAGAAGAATCAAAATATACATATTCAACCATTATTCAGTCTTGATCAAGCCAATATTTTATTTGCAGCTGCTTATGGAAATGCTGGAATTAATAGTGACATAAATAATATTACAGCTGATTTGACAAGAGAAGCACATGAATATGGATTAACTGTTGGTGTAAATGTAGTTATTGATAAAGCTACCTCTGATAAATTTTTAGAATATGGTTTAGATATGGTTACTTCTAATGAATATTATGGCATTTAATAATAAAAGCGGGATTACCCGCTTTTATAAAAAATATCTAATTAAAATTCTAATTCCACTAAGAAAATAAGTATGTCCTAAATAAATCCATAAGGAATATTGACCAATTTTAGTTAAAAGACAATTTTTATTAGATGTAAATCTAAATAGAACTATTGAAATTATAGAAGCCATTAAAAAATTGAATATTCTTATAAAAATTCCTAAATTTTCATATGGATTATTATTAAAAAATAACTCCATTGGAATATTTGATTTTGTTACACAAAAAAATATAACTATACAATATAAAATCATAATATATATATATATATATATGATTAGTATATATATAGAACAGTTTATTTTTAAAATTTTTATAATTAATGAAAGCTCCTAAAGCAAAAAAGCCTAAATAAGCAAAAGTTCTTTGAAAACTAAATATACTATTTGCAAAAGGAATAAATCCTATTAATAGAGATATAGCAAACATTATAGTAACAGATATTTTAAGTTTTTCATTAAAATAGCCTATTAAATACCAAAAGAACATACTTAATAAATACCATAATGTCCAAGCTGGATATAAAAATGAATATAGTGTTAAGTTTCTATGAAAAATAAAATATTCTAATCCTAATCTAAGAAATTGAAAGGCTAAATATAATTTCAAAAAATAAAAAGCTTTTTTTAAATCAGGTTTAAAAAATAATCCCGATAAAAATATAAAAGCTGGCATATGAAAAGTATAAATAAATGTATATAAACTTTCAACAAATTTACTTTTAAGATAAAAAGGTTCTATCAAGTGTCCTATTATAACTAATAAAATTAATATTCCTTTAACATTATCAAAATATGCATCTCTTTGCTTCATAAATCTCTCCCATTTTTATTATTAAATAATAATAAAATTATAACAGATTTTTAAAAAAAAGAAAGAATTTTTATTTTGATAAATTATAGAATTAGTGTAAATTTTTTTAAGCATAAAAAATTAATCTAGTGGTTTAAGACAGATAAAAATATTTAAAAGGAGTTGAATATTATGAATAAAGCTAGTAGAAGAACAAGAGAGAACCTCAAAGGTGTAAATCACAAATTAATAGCAGTAGTTGGGTATGCCTTAGCAATTTCAGAAGTAGACTTTTGGGTAAATGAAGGGCTTAGAACAACTGAAAAACAACAAGAATATTTCAGAAAAGGAACTTCTAAACTTGATGGGATAACAAAAAAATCTAATCATCAGTTAGGAAGAGCAGTTGATATTTATTATATAGGTTGGAAAAATACAGATAGTAGCAATGATCCACGTTGGAAAAAATTAAGGGATACTTTTGAATTAGCTGGAAAACAATTAGGAGTAAATTTAGTTTTTGGATATGATTGGGGTTGGGATAAACCACATATTGAGCTTGCAGATGGAGAGTGATAACAATGTGGGCTAAGATAATAGGGCTATTTACTAAAGGTTTAGATATAGTCCTAAAAAAATCTAAGAATGGAGAAAAGGAGCAAGAACTTCAAAAACAAAAGATAGATATATTTGCACAAACTATATCTATGATACTCTTTGGAGTATTCTTAATGTGTGTCCTAGCTTCTTTATTCCCTAGCTTAGCAATCACAAGCTATTGGTTTAATGTATTTGATAAATTTATAAACTACTTATTCAGCTAGGAGGGAATGATGACATTTGACGAGGTGATTCAAATATTAGTAGATGTATTTTCTATCATAGGAAATAAAATAGTTTTAATGATTGGGGCTATGATAAGTCTGTTCTTTTATGTGATAGGTGGCATTGATGAAATGCTTGAAGTCTTATTTATACTAATGACAGTAGATTATTTTACTGGTGTAGCTAAAGCTTTTATTATAGAGAAAGCTAATAGTAAGCAAGGGTTTAAAGGACTTCTAAAAAAGATGGTAATGATAGCACTAATTGTATTAGCTCATCAGATAGACTTATTATTTGATAATAAATTTGCTCTTAGAACTTTAACAATAGGGGTTCTACTAAGTAATGAAGGGCTTTCTATCTTAGAAAATGCAAGTATATGTGGAATACCAATTCCTGAAAAATTAAAAAATATGTTGGAGCAATATAAAGAAAATAAAAATAAAAAGTAGAAGATGCACCTATTTGGGTGCATTTTTGAAAGGAGGATCTAAAAATGATTGATAAAGGTGAGGTTATAAAAACAGCTTTTTTCAGATTAGGAAAGAATAATGCATACAATGATAATAAATCAGATGAGTATATTACAGCAGTAGCTTTACTAGATAAGATTATTGATAACATGGCAAAACAGACAGCCTTTTTATTTAACTCAGTAACAACTGAATTAACAAGTACAGGAACTAATGACATGGGAGAAAATAGATTTAATACTCCAGTTGACTGCTTAAATATAATAAGAGCTGATAATGATTATAGAGAAGAAAATGAGTTTATTTATTCTTCATCAAGTGAATTGAATATTCAATATTGTAGAAAGATAGATGTTAAAGAGTATCCTGATAAGCTATTTGATTACATGGTTGCATCTTTATGTAAAGATATGTGTCTTGCATTTAATGCATATCAAGACAGATTCCAGCTTTTTTCACAAGATGAGTATAAAGAGAGAAGTAAAATTATAAATCAACAAGGTTTTAATTACAATCCATGGGGGTAAATAATGGCTAATGAGATGATATATAGAAATAACTTTTTTATCTATGGAGAAGTTGGAGAAAGATTAAATGGAATAAGAGAGTCTGAAATATACCAACAGTCAGCAAGAGAGATAAGAAACTTTATAATTACAGAGCTTGGAAACTTAAAGTTTGCTAAAAAGTATATAAAAAAGAATATCCCTGTAGGCGATATAATAGAGGTTTTAGACACTAGATATAATTTCTTTATAGTTGTTACCTCTACACACGTCTACACACTAAATAAAGAAGATTACACAGTCTTATACAGTCTGCAACACAATCTTAATAAAGCTATAGCTAAAAATACAAATGTGAAAATGTTTGATGATAGTTTAATAATCTGTTCCTCTTCTCCCCAAGTCTTTGAGTTTAATGCTGAGACTGGGAATATAGGACAGAGTAATTTTTTATCATTACTTGAATATCCAGTTGTTGAGAAAGATGATGTAAAGTTGGATGTGTATAAAGTTTATAAAGTTGGAAGTGAATTAAGGGTTGCAATGCTTAGTACTTATACAAATCCAAAGTTAGAGAGTAAAGAAGATGGGATATATTTGTATGAAACAGGTTTGAAATTAGCAAGAGTATACAAACAATATAAATCTTCTATTGATAAAGATGACATTAAGGATCCAGTTGAGGGGTTAATGTTTGGAATTTTGTACAGATTTAACAAAAATGAGGATAATAAGAGTTATATTTTAGGTAATACTAACGTTTCCTTTTCTAACGAGGTAAACGACACAGTATATGGAAGTGGCTATTTTACTAATATGAATATCAAAAACATAAATGGTGACCTTGTATATGGAAAATTACAGGAGTTAAAAAATAATTTTACTGACGTTGGAGTGCTTTCTGACAGGCTTTATATCATAAAAGATAATACTTTTTATTTTTCTAGAAAAGATAACTTTTTTGACTTTAGAAATGGAATAAATTCTGATGATCCTTTCTATTTTAAACCTACTCCAATCAATAATCAAAAACCTAACATCTTGAGAAGTAAAGTAGGGAATGCTTTATATGTTGCAACTGATAAAGGAGTGTATGTTATTTCATACAGTAAAGTTTTAACTAACAGTAACTATAGTGTATTTATAGCTGGAGAAGTTCCTTGTAGTTATGAATGTGAATTAGTAGGGGATAATTTCTTTTATTTAACAGTGGAAAATAAATTGAAGTGTGTGCAAGCAGTTCCAAACTCATTTGGTTATGAAAGTTATAGCACTTATGATGCTGAGAAGTATGACATCACTAGAAAAATGGGTGCATTAACTAAAATAACAATTGAAGGTAGAACAGTACTAATAGCAACTAACTTAAATAAAAAAGAGATCTATTTATATGAGTCTTTAGATTATAACCAGTTTAGAAGAACATCATTAGACATTGACGCATCAAATGAGTTATTTGGATATAGAGAGAATTTTATTTGCAATAATGCAATATTAGAAAAGTCAGAACTAAACTACTCAGAGGCAGTTTTAAAATTAAATCCTCCACACATGCAAACAAGCAAGGGTGGAAGTTATAGTAATGATTATGCATCTACAATTCAAAGGGTATTCATGAAACTATTGAATGAAGATAGAGAGGCTGTTAAAGGGGTATATATTTTTAATACACCTCTACAAAATAAAGCTTATGATGACCTTTTCAGTACTTACAAATGTGAGCAATCTGAGAGAGTGAATAATGGATATACTATAAGAATTTTAAGCAATGAAAATAATAAAGTATTAGAAATTCTAGGAATAGATACTAAGGTTAAAATTGCATCTGACTAGGAGAAAAGGAGGCTAAAATGATAGGAGCAGGAACAATAATAGGAATTACTGCTGGAGCATCTTTAATTTTAAATGGAATAAATAATAAAAAATCTTCTAAATACATAGCTAAGCAGGAGAGAGAAGCGGCAAGAATACAATTTGAAGTTAATAAAAAAGAAGTTGAAAGAGCTTATAAAACTAATTTAGAAGGTGTTTTAAAAGGATTTGCAACTCAGAGAGCAGATTTAATTGACACTATGGAGAAAGCATCTTCAAACTTAAATATACAGCTAGGAGAAAGAAAAAATATTGATAAAGAAAATGATAGTTTCAAAGATGATTCAAAGAAGATGTTAGAAAATGAAGTTCAAGAAAATATATTAGCTATGATAGATCATCAAAGCTTTTCTATTAGTGAGTTATCAAATCAAATGAGCATGCAGATGTACCAAGTAGGAACTGATTTTAGTTCTACTATTTCAGGAATAAATAAAAATAAAATCAGAGCAGATCAACAAGCTAATTCTATGATTATGGAAGGTATAACTAAAATAGCAGAGAATGCGGCAGGAGCAAATGGAGCAAGCGGAGGATCTATTGCAGGTGGTGGAAATGAAGTTAGCAACTTTGGAGCAGAAACATTTAAAGCACCTCAGTTATATGACAAATTAGTTTTAAATACTGGAAGTAATGGAGGAACTACAGGATTTGGTAATACTAATTTGACACTAGGAAACTACACATTTTCAGGAACTGGAAATAAATTCAAATGGTAGGAGGGAATAAATGGCAAACAATTTTATAAAGCAATATGTTGCAGATAAAAGAACAGGGGCTAATTTAGTAGGTATTCATGTAGATACTCAAAGTCAGTATCTACTAGATAGAGGATCAGGAGCTGCTATGTTGTCAGCTCTTGAAGAAATTGGGAAAAAAGCTGATGAGGCTAAAATACAAAATGAAAAGCAAAATTTATTATTATCAGCGGAAGAACAAGACTTACAGTTTAAAAAAGAAGTGTTGTCAGACCCACTTCTCTATAAAGATGAGGAAAGATATAGAAATGCTTTAACACAATTTGAAACTATTAGAAGAGAGAAAGAGAGCAGGATTTTAAAGAGTGAGTACTTAACTGCTGATGAAAAAAAGTTAATGGCTAGAAGAATAAGGAATAATGATGAACTCACTCTAGTTGATATGATGAGTAAAAGAAATGGTGTAGTTATTGAAAAACAAGTTGATGACATTATTGCTAACATGGATAGAAGAGTAGCAATTAGTTCAGATTTATCTTTAAATGATGTCAAAGGTGCAGAACTAGCAATTCAAGACTTCACAGATATGGCAGACAACTTACAGAAATTAACTGGGATGACAGACTCAGAGGTATCATTGCTAGTGTCTGAGAGAGTAATGAGAATGGAAGAGGGAAGGTTTAACAAGGCTATTAATGAGATAGTTAACTCAAGCATGAACTTGAATCAGAAAAGAGCTAAGATAAATAACTTATTGAGTGTAGTAAAAAATGATAATTTACTCACTAAGATGGCTGAGAGTTATGCATCACAAATAAAATATAGCAAAACTGATGAAGAATTTAAAACATCAGTAGAGTTCTTTAAAAGTAGAATAAATGATGTTTATGATAATGTTAAAAATTTTTCTACTAGAGAACTAACAAAAATGGAATTGAATACAAAAGCAAAAGAAAGAAATATAAAACAACTGTTAAATACAGAAAATAAAATAAGAAGATATATAAAAAGTGGAGACTCTTATAAACTAGCTAAAGAATTAACAGGAATAGAATATACTACTGATGAAATGGTTAATGACAACTACACTCTTAAAACAATCTATGGTGTAGATATGGAAGTTCTTGGGAATGCTGATGATAACTCAGTAGGTAAAATTATAGCAAAGGAAGATATTAATCAAGTAAAGCAAGACATTCAAACTTATAAAAGCAATGGTTATACCAACAATTCTGCAATAAGAGAGGCTGTTTATAATTATGCCAATGGTGTAGCTGGAGATAATATTGAAATAAGAAACGGAGTTTTAAAGCATCTTGGGAAAGAATTAAGAATAAATCCAACTGTTTTATTAAAAGGAGAAGAGGACAACAACTATTTTGATGTTCAAGAAAAATTAAATAAAGGGAAAGAATTTGAATTTGATGGAGAAGTTAAAGAAAGTTTTTTTAATAAAGAATCTAAAAGAAGATATGACAGTTTACTTCAAACATTAGGAGGAACAGAAAAAGCAAAGAAAGCATTAAACAGTTATATTTATGGACTATATTTAGAAGATGCTATTTTAGATGAGAGAAGTTTAAAATTAAATCCAAGTGCTGTAATTCAAGTTTTTTTAAAGTCTGATGAGAACTATGATAATTTAAAAGAAAAATTGAAATATATAAATGAACTTGGAGTTGCTCCTATTAAATACAATTATATTCCTGTAAAAGCAGAAAACTTTAATATAAATAGAATTGTAGCAAATCAGATAGAAGAAACAGAAACTACAACTGAAATAAAGGATGATGGTGATATGTATGAGTTCTAACAATGAAAAAAATAAAAATATAAACTGGCTTAATTACTATCAATACAATGAGCCTGAAAATGTTTTTGAGTATTTAGATGCTAATTTAAGAATAGCAGGGAATAATACAGTTAGAAAAGTAGCAGACTTAGGGAGAGTTGTTAGTGATAAATTAGGAAGTGAAAAAGTAGAGGAAGAATTTGAGATAGCCGCTAATGACATTAGAGAAAGAACTTTAACTACTTATGCCAATATGGATAAATATAAGCAAGGTAATAGTGCAATAAAAAACTTTGCTCTTGATTTTGCAGGAATGGGAATCACTAACGCCGCTGATCCAATCAATGTCGCTTTAAATAAAGTAACATTATTTGGTAAAACAGGGGGATTTATTTTTAATGCTCTTGAAAATATGGGTGAGTATGCTTATGATACTTGGAGTTTACATAATAGAAATATCTTTGAAGATTTTAGAAAAGAAGATGCCGCAGGATTAGCTACAACTCTTGTGGCAACAGCAGGATTTCAAGCTCTTAACTCACGTATACCAACAGTTGAAGGTGGAACTCCACTATATAAAGAAACTGGTAAAAAGATAACTCCAGCTGATTTTGATAGAGTTACTGATGATGAGAGGGCAGTTTTAGATATATTTCAAAACTTTGGGATCTTTGAGACTGATAAAAAAACAATTTATAAGAAAATAAAAGAAACTAAAAAAATAAGAGAAATGTTATTCAATTTAGATGTGAATACTGTTAGATATAGAGAGTTATCTAAGAAATTACAAGGATTACAAGAATATTCTGTACTACTAGATGAAGTACCTGAAATGAATAATATTGATAAGTTAATAAAAGGAGATAAGATCTCACCAGCTGAAATGTTTAAGGGATTTACAGAGGTTAAAACAAATTACGGACATTATACAGCAGATGGGAAAGAAAATCTTTCTAATTTAATTTTAGAAGAGATTGGAGTTAAGCAAGAAGAAATAAAGAATTTAAGAGTTAGAGCTAAAAAAGTAAAAGAAAAATATGTATCTACAGTTGGTTTAGATTCTTATGATGAGGTTGCTTATACAAGAAATAAGTATGTAGATAGAGGATCTGAGGCAAGGTTAATGTTTGAAAAGGATGGAGACACTTATCTTGTTAAGGCTAGTATAGATGAGCAAGGTAATATTTATGCTGAAAAGTATAGAATGGGAGATGTTGCACCTTTGGACAAGCTTTCTCAAGAAAGTTTAAAAGCTGAGACAGATGCAGGGAAATATTTAAAAAAATTAGGATATAGTAAAGTTGTAGATTTAAAAAATTACTCAGAAGTATTAAATAGACGCACATTTGGAAAACCTCAAGACAACTATGTTCATAGCATTATAGATGATTATCATGTGCTTTTAAAAAATGTTCAAGAAATAGATAGAATTTATAAAGATGAAAAATTTAACAATAAAGCAGATGGAATAGGAACTAGAACAAATATTGATACTAAGAGTGAGATGATTAGAGCTATACAACCACTTTACAAAAATTTGATGATGAACTTGAAACAACTTCAAGCAGAAGATGCCGAGGAACTTTTTAAAGCTACTGGAATGGTAGAACCTTTTGGTAACTATCTTTGGAAGTATTGTGAAAATATGGAGATAGACCCTCAACAATTTGTAAGAGCTTTACAAGGCAGAGAAAAAATAGTGATTGATGGAAATAATAATTTCGTTAAGCTAATAAAAAATAAATTAAATGAATCTGTAAGAATAAAATCAGGAAGTAAAAAGGATCTTCAAATTGAAAATGCTTATTATTTAGATGCTCTATATAATAAGCAGGATGTTATGGCGGCTATCACACAAGCTTATAAAAATAAAGATTATGATTTTATTAATAAACTCTCAGAGTTTGTTGGAAAATCAGTTGATTTAACTGAGGATGAGGCTAGATCAGTTGGACTTCCTTGGAGTGATGAGGGAGTAGTTTTAAAAGAGCTTGTATTTGATGGGACTAAAAAGGAAGTTGCAACAAGAAATTACTCTATAATTGATTATCCTGAACAGATGGCACAAGCATTCAGAAATGCAATAAATGCAACTACTCAGCAAAGCAAAAAAGGTGGTGGTCCTTGGGATTATCAAAGCAAGTATCAAATAGGGCAACGTTGGGGAAATGATGGAAGCTTTGACAACTATGCTAAGGTATTTGAAGGATATGAGCGTAAACCTTATGAGATCATCAGTGATGTTTATTCAACAGTTGCTAAGGATAGATTAGAGCTAGATAAAATTACAACTATCATAGATGATTTAACAGACAATGAAAAAGAGTTTTCAAAAACAACTTATAAATCTGAAAGAGGAGCAGTTAAAGCTTTAGATAGTGATGTAAGAACAGAACTTCAAAGTCAATTAAGAGGATTGAAGGAAATAGTTAGCAATAGCTTTGTAGAAAGTGGATATAAACCTAATCTTTGGATAGATCCTGAACAGCAAAAATTGACTAGCTCTATGGCTAGACAGACTATAAAATCTTTATTTTCTTGGAAACTATTAGGAAATTTTAACTTTAAAAGAGAATTTCCACTCAATAACTTAAAGCAAGTTATAGGAGGAAGAGGATTAGGATGGGATCAAAGGTATAATTTATTAAAGGCAACAGTTGTAGATCCTATAAAAGTTGACGTGCAATTAATTAGAAATTATAGAAATATAAAAAAATTAACTTTAGATAAAATAAAGGATCCTGTTGTAAGACGTAGAGCAGAAATATTTGTTGAAAATAGATTAGCTAATGATCCAATTTTCAATGATATTGATAAAATGCCTTTAAACTATAAATTAGCTAAGCAAGGGCAAAAATTTATGACTAAACTAGGAAATATAGCAGGTACAGGGCAATCAATTTCAGACGTGCATAGAGTTGTAAACTCAGAATATGCTGCTATAAACTATTTAAAAGATATATTCCCTAATATTGATGAGGCACCAGCTGATTTAAGAAAACTATTGCAATCTAATGGATTAGATGGAGATGAGCTTATAACTATAAAAAATAGATTAAAAAGCATGGGTGATAGTGAATTAATGGAACTTGTTTGGAATGGTAAAAGAGCAGCTAATGAAGTTGACTATAAAATTCAATCTTTATTTGAACAAGTTTCAGATATTCTAGGAAGAAAATTTAATGCTTATGAATCTATGGAAACAATGGAAAATGGTGGGTTTGTATCTGATATGATGTTTCTATATAAGAGATATTCACTAGGTGCAGTTGAATCATTAGGAAGGGCACTTTTTACTTATCAAGGACAAGATGGATTAATTAGAAAAAGATTTGATTTTAACGGGGATTTTTTAGCTAACTATAAACAGGTTTTTTCTGGCATTAATGTTAAAAATATATTTGATTTTTCACAAGCGGCAGTTGGAACAGCTCTATTATATACAGGAATTAAATGGACTCACGGTAAATTAAGTGGAGGCACAGAAGATGAGAGAGCTGAGGCTAAATTTGAAGCTTTATTTAGTGATGGGGCAGTGCTTCCATTTGTTACTGATGCACTTCAAGACTTTGCTTTGGACATATCAGGAATAAATATTTTATTTGGTGGTGGAACTCCACTAGGTGGGGTTTTAGATATGACATCAGCAAGACTAAAAAGAGCAATGTCTAGTAATACATTAACAAGTGAAGAAAAGGTTTTATACTTCCTTGCGGCTACTCTATCGCCTGAATTCATAGCTAGAGGGATAGATAATCTTAAGTTAGGAAAGAGCATTCCAAGTGACATAACAACAGGATCAGAAACAGAGAGAATGTTGTGGAAAACTAAATACCAAACATTAGCTAAAATAGATCAGATAGATGGTACATTACCTATTGAAAAAGCTTTTGGTGGGGCTATAAATTGGGTAGAATTTTTTAGGAAAAATCCTGATAAAGCTTATGAATTAATGAATTGTGATAAAAGTGTTGATAAAGATGTAGTTATAGCAGGAGCTAGTGGAATAACTGAAATGGTTGAAGAACATGCAGAACTAACATGTATTCAAGAAATTTTAAATGATGAGAGAACAGAGTTTAAAGAAAAGCAGTTAAAAATACTAGGTCTTGATGTAGATTCACAATTATCTAAAATGTCTAAGATAGATAGAAAAACATTGAACTCTATACTAGCATTTAAAGGCGTTAGAGATGAGGAAGAAATTTTAATTTTAATGGAACAGTTTAATAGAAGTAAAAATAAAAAAGAATTTCTTAGAGCAATGCTTGAGGACCATGAGCTTGGAGCTTATAAAAGTTATCAAAGACTAATAAGAGAAAATGATAAAGAGATTAAAAAAAGAATAGCAAAAAGAAATAATAAAGCTGGGATCTTAGCTTATATTGAAACTTTGGATATAGTAGATAATCTTTTAAATCCTAGTTCTAATCAAATTAGACAACAAAAAGAAGTAATTTTCCAACCTAAGAAAGAGGAAGTTAAAATTATTGATAATAAAGAATCTGTGATTAAAGACTCTAAAAATGTTATTAAAGATACTGAAAATGTGATTGAACAGCCTAAAAATGATAGTAAAGAGCTGCTTAATAAGATAAATAGTCAAATTGAATCACCAAAGTTTAAAGATGAAGTATTGAATTATATTTCTACTGATGAGCATCAAGCAGTTAAAAAAGTACTAGATAAAGTTATGAATAAAACTGGAGTAGTTCCTGAAAAACAATTAGCATCTTTTATAAAAGATGTTCCTGAGCTTAAGAGAAAAGAGATAAAAGAAAAGGTGTACCAAATATTAGAAAGTCCTTATCTTAATGAAGAGCCTATTATAATAGCATCTGAAAAGGATAATATAGAGTTTAAACCTTTTGACATTGAAGAACAAGAAAGTAGTAGTGTTGAAAATAAAGAGAAAAATGATGCTAGAGCAATAGTTGCTGACATTGCTAAAAAAAGATATGCTCAAGGAAGCACTGAACAAGGTGTTGTACCTTTGGAAGTAGTTGAGGGGCTAACTAATATAGATGAGTTACCAAAACCTGTTAAATGGTTCATTAAAGAGCTTAAAGAGGTAAATCCTAAGACTGGGGATAAAAGAGTTAAAGAATATCATGACAAGGTAGTTCCAAAACAGAAATTATCAGCAAGGGATAACTGGTGTGCTACATCTCTACTATCTGCTTTTATAGATAGTGGATATAAGTTGAAACATAAAACAGCATCAGCACAGGAAGTATACTTGAATAAAAAAGAGAAAGTTTCTTTGGAAAATGCAGAGGCTGGAAATGTTTTAGTATTTAGGAATAGGGATAAAAACGGTAAAAGAACATGGACAGGGCATGTATCAATGATAGCTTATAAAGATGATGATTATATAATAGCAATTGGCGGAAATCAAACTGCTACAAACTCAAATGAGAGAGATGGAGAGAACTATATAAGCTTTAAGGTATATACTACTGATGATTTTAAAAAGAAAATGAAAAGAAGCGACCTATCTATTATAGCATTATAAAAAAAGAACTGGGGATAAAACCCCAGCTTTTTTTATTCACTCTTATTCACTCATTAATCCACTAATTATTGCTTGAGCTAAGTTTTTATCACCTTTTATAATTTCTATGAAGAAATCTTCACTATTTATATTTAGCTCTAAGCATAGTTCTAAAATGTAGTTCATTACATCAATATTTTCATTTTTAGTTTCTCTAAGAATGTTTAAAATAAAATAATTAATTTTACCTTTTTTCTTTTGTTTTATGAAATTTTCCTTAGCTTTTACTCCAAAGTTATATGCTTCTTTTATTAGTTCCTCTTGCATAATTCCCTCTTGATTAAAAGTTTTACTTATTAGAATATCACCATTTTCAAACTGGTAAGTACTGACTTTTTTATCTTCTTCTGTTACTCCTAATTTTTCAACCCAACTAGCTGGAAGTGAGACTCTTGGGGTAATAGAGCCGTTTCCAGCTCTATTAAATTGTATAGTTTTATCTTTTTTTTCCATTTTTTCCTCCTACAGATCATACCAAACATTGTCATTATATAGTTTACCATCTTCTAGCCATTCATCTTCATCTTGTAAAGGCATGATGTTTTGATTTTTATCAGCTCTCATATAGAAAGTTTTTGTTTTTTTGTTATCAAAGAATTCTTCAAATTTTAGGAAATAAACTGTTTTCCCATTGTACTCAGCAGTTACAAAATAGTCTTCTCTATATCCAAGTACTTGATTATCAACTCCCTCAAAATTAGTTGACAATCTTTTTTCAATATTGATCCAACCTAAATATTCTACATTTGAAACCACCATGTTTTTAATAACTTCATTTTCTCTTACTGCCATTTTAACTCCTCCTTGTTTACGCCCCGTATTTATATTTTAATTATACATTTACGTACCGTAATTGTCAAGAAGTTTTTTTATTTTTTTTAAAAAATTTTTTAAATAAAAAAAAGACACTTTTTAAGTGCCTCTTTCAGTCCTCCAAGGTTATATAAAATTTTTTATCTCATCCCTTCAGTGTTATAAAGAAATAAAGAAATTTACAATCCCAAATGGGTTATATAAAAGCACAAGTTCATCACTTGTTAATATAATAATACTACATTAATTTAAAAAGTCAATAGAACTTAAAAAATAAAAAAGGTAATTTTTTAGAAAAAAAAGTATAAGTGATATTGTATAATCTTTGTATAATATAAGAGGAGGAATAAAAATGAAGATACTTAATTTATCAAATCACACATTAACAGTAGAACAGACAAATGAATTAGATCAACAAGGGTATAATGAAGTAGTAGAACTTGATCAGGAAGATAAAAAAGCATGGGGGCAACTTACTCCAAATAACTATAAAGAGATTTGTGATGATATTATGTCTAAGTATAAAGCAGATGCAATTCATTTAGCAGGATTTCCAGCGGCTACAGTATATGTAGCATTAAAAGCTCTTGTACCTTGCTTATATGCTTACAGTGAAAGAAACTGTGTAGAAACTCCAATGCCTGATGGTTCTATTGATAAAAGATATATTTTTAAACATCTAGGATTTTATAGATATTAAACACGTATAAATGCGTTTAAAGACCTCGTAAAATTAAAAATACGAGGTTTTTTTAATTATTGAAGATTAAAATGCAAGGATAAATGTATAAAAAAGCTAATTTTTAAAATTAAGAAAAGTAAACATAAATAAAAAAACTGCTAAATAAATTAGCAGCTCTTTTGGAAAATTACTCATGAAAAAGTTTTCTTGGCTCGGTACTTATATTATAGCATATTTTTTCAAACAAAAACAGGGAATTTCTTCCCTGCTTTTTTGAGGTCATATATATGAAAAAGTTACTTTTTTTTATTATAGCCACCAAGTAGCCCACACATAGTTTTTTAAAGATAGAAACTATGCTATTTTACATTTAACAATCACAATCCTTGGAGGATTGTAAATGAGAGTGTTAATGATAGGTTTACTAATGATTATGAAGTTTTTATTTAACCTTGGAGGATTGTTATATAGTTTATAAAGAACCGTGATATTGCTAATATCACAAAGTTTATATATAAAGTAAGTGGTATCTACTAGTACTAGAAAGTACTAAAAAGTATGGTCGTAGCCAACAAATAGACAACACTTACTTTTTTTATTGCTTTTTATTGAATTAAATTGATTGCTTTATCTAACTGCTCTTTATCTTTATGAGTATAAACTCTACTCGTTAAAGTATAATCTGTGTGCCCAAGAATTTTAACGATGCTTGTTGGATCCGCTCCAGCATTGGATAAGAGAGTAGCCGTTGTGTGTCTACACTCATGTACAGTATGATTCATATTTAATTTTTCCATAAGAATTTTAAAAGCATTTCTGTAAGCTGGATAATTGAATTTATTCCCTTTTGAGTTTAAAAAAAGATATTCTTTACCAACACTTATATTTTTAGTTATAAGTTGAAGTATAAGAGGACTGATTGGAATATCTCTTATTCCTGCATCTGTCTTACTTGCTTTAACATGAATAACTTTATACTCATGTTCTAAGCTAATATCTTCTATTTTTAAATTAAGCAGCTCTGATATCCTCATACCTGTGTAGATCAGTATTAAAACACTATCTACAAGGTACATATCTTTATTATTCCACAATGTTTCTATTTCCTCAGTAGAAAATTGTGATTTAATTTTAACTGCTTTGAATTTCTGTAACTCTATAAACTTAGTGATATTTTTATCAATAATATCTTTTTTCACTGCATAATCAAATATCATACTTGCTATGCTTTTTATTCTTTTCACACTTGCACTAGATAAACTTTCTTCAAGCTTACTGAAAAAGCTTTGAAGTGTAGTTATTTCAATATCTCTTATATACATAGTTTTTATCTCTTTGAAGTAAGCATTATAAGTGTACTTAGTATTTTCAGCAACTCTTATACTTAACTTTTTAAAGTGGTAATTGCTCCATTCCTCATAAACTTCATCTAAGGTTATTTTTGAGTTTGGATTATATATAAACTTTCCTAGTGCCTCCATAGCTTCTTTTTTACTCTCAAAGTAGCCCACAACTACCCTTTTTTGTTTCCCATCTTCCCAAGCTATAGTTTTTCTTGCAACCCATTTTTTTCTTCTATTTCCAGTCAATTTATAGACTGTACCAAAGCCGTTTGGATTTTTCATGAAGTACCTCCTACAAAAAAAATAAGGGTATTAAGTTACCCTTTATTTTTCAATTAAAGATTATATTTTTCTCTCAATGCTTTAGAACTAACACGACCTCTCAAGATCTTAATGTTTTTATTTTTTCTTCTAATTTCGCAATTTATTTCTTGCATCTTCTTTTTAGCCGTTTCTTCTGTAACATTGAGCAACTTCATGACCTCGTATTTGTTTAACATTTTATCTCCATTTAGTAACTTTTCCATTTATATTCTACCTCGTTTCTTTCCCAATTTCAATGAAAATGGGAATTATTATAAATTGCCTTCAAAAATTTCTATATTATGTATAAAAATATTTTCTAAATTAGGATGATGTTTTAATATTTCTTCTTTTATTTTCAATAAACTTATAATAGGCAATTCATCATTTAATTTAAAAAAGTCTTTCAAATCTATTTTTTTATTTTTCATTTCACAATTATATGATACTAATAAAGTCATTATTTCTTCTCCTTGTTTATAATCCTGTCTTAACCAAATAAACTCTCACTTCTATTTAACTTTCTACACTCATCAGCTATAGCTTTATAGTTTCTATAAAACTCAGTCTTGGAAATATCTAATTTCAGTATCAAAGTTTTATTATCTATCTTATAATCAACTCTACAAAGTTCTTTTAATTGCTTAATAAGTTTATTTCTTTTTCTAGTACACTTCTTATAAGTTCCTCTTTTCATTTGCCACCTTCTTCATAGCCCAACTGTAACTATTTGAAAAGCTTTTTTGATACCTTTTACTTTTACAGTTTTCATTTTAGCTTTATCCTGTTCCAAGTCTTTCTCTTTAATCTCCATCCAATTCCTATCAACTCTCTTTAAAATTTCAGGATCTAATCCTAATTTTTTATGTTCTTGGTAAACTTTTAAAGCATCTATTGGGCTAGTGACTACATCCTTTTTAACATCATTAAAAATATCTCCAGTATCTGATATTTTTATTCCTATGTAACTTTTAATAATATAATTAAATACCATTTCAACCCTCCTGTAAGGAGAAGAGGGAAGGATCCCTCTTCATCTTTTACATCATATCTGCTAATCTGTCAGTTATAAAAGCATCAACCTCATCTGCTTCTGATTTACTCATAGTTTCAAAATCAATTCTCAATTCTTTCTTTACTACATCAACAAGATTGATTTTTAAAGGCTCTGCTAATTTTAATAACTGTACTCTATCTTCATCAGTTGCTTTTATATCATCTATAACCTCAACTACATCTCCATTGTTGTCTGAGAACTTTCCAGCTATAGTTCCATCATCTTCTATTTCATTAACTACCATTCCATCAGTTTGAAGTGCTTTTTGTATTTCTACTGATAAAGCACCATATTTGCTGATGTTAAGTTTTAAAACTGTTTTAAGTGCCATAGCCTCAAAGTTCTTGCTCCAGTTTGAATTTTTCTTATTGTAATTAACATCATATTGATAAGATTGACTATATCTTTTAGCATGATTTTTCATTTGTGCCTCTGTCATAAAGAGTGTATTTCTAAATCCATTGTTAAACTCTATATAACTAGCATAACCGATAGTTTTAGCCTCAAGTCTTTTATCAATATCTTCAATAAATTCTAGTTCTAACTCTCCAGTAAGCATATTATAATTTTTAATTTCTCCCTCTTTTACTTCAATAGCATTGATATATTTATACTCTCCACTTCTTAAAGCTAGTTGTATATATCCTTTATATCCTAATTGGAACTGTGCAATCATTCCTTTTTCTCTATCTTTGTAAGGAACTATATAAGCAAATCCTAGATTTTTTTCAATAGGAAGATTTAATACTGCACTTGCTATTGCCGCATTGATTATTGATTGAGGTTCTGCCTGTTGTAATTGCGGAGTACCTTCTACAACTTGAACTATTGCCATCATAAAATGCCCTGATCTATCACCAAGCAATGATTTAATTTGTTTTTTTATTGCTTGTGTTGCTAATGCACTTTTTAAAGCTGGAACTCCAGTTGAAACCTCATTTTCATTTGCTACTAATTTGTTTACTGCTCTTGCCATTATTATGCCACCTCTTTAATTTTTTGATTTTCTTTAAGCTCTTTAAAACTAAATCTTTTAGCTCCTCTTGCATCGATCTTCCAAGTTGCTAGATAACTGCCATTTATAACTAAATTTTCAGTTTCAAACTCTAGCATCTTATTTTGTATGATGCATGTTAGCATCTTCATATCCTTCTCAATCTCTTTAGTTTCCTTTGATAACTCTTTTTTAGTATCTTCCATAGCAAAATAATCTTGAACTTTTTTAGCATCTATATCAATGCTTGGAACTTTCTCATATTTATTACCAAAACCTTGAAACTCAGCTTTAAGATATTCACATTCAGCCTCACATCCATTAAGTTCAGGGGCTATGTCGTTATCAAGGTAATATTGGAATCTTTTTGTTATTTCATAAGCTTGACTGATTAGTTTATCATCTCTTTCAATCTCATAAACTCTAGTAAATCTATTGTCTACAAATCCAACTAAAAATCCTTTAGTTTTCCCTAGTACTGCAAGTTGTTGTTGTACTTGTGCAAAATACTTGTTTGGAACTTCCTCTCTCTCCCATTCATAAGCTGTATAACTATTTCCAGTTTTTAGCTCTACTGGATACCATTCGCCTTCTATTTTTACCCAACTATCAGGAGTACAACTCCATAGAGGATAGTTTTTATTTGCTACAACTTGGTTACCCTTTAAAGTTTCTTGTATTTTAATATTGAACTCTTTCTCAAACAGTGCTGGAAGATGTGCAATTATAAAATCCTCTGCATAGTGTCCAAAGTCCATTGCTACCTGTGAGTTAAAAGAAATCTCTTTTTTATATCTTCCTTTTCTCTCCTCAAACATTAAGAAAGGACTTGTGTATTTATCAGGTCTATCAAGCAAGTTATTTCTGTAAGCATTATCACAAATAAGAACTGATGTGTCTGTTGCTCCTATTCTTCTATGATTTAACCATTCCCCTTCTCCTGAACATTCCCCAGTGAATAGAACTTCACTATCATGTAGATGTACAGTATTTTCTTCTATTAATTTTTCCAATTCAGCTTTTTTCAATGTCCAAAAACCTTTTAAACCTAATTCTTTAGCTTTTGCTCTCAATTCTTTGACTGTCATACTATTTCACCTCTTTTAAATTTTTGACATGGCTCTCATCAGTGTGAGAGCTGTGTTAA
>ENA-OPVT01000557-OPVT01000557.1-human-gut-metagenome-genome-assembly--contig:-NODE-557-length-27821-cov-7.654325_pt1 | contig 27821 bp, 26 predicted proteins | sample MGYA00241499_ERZ501990 | MGnify/ENA primary metagenome ERZ501990 (study PRJEB25962, sample SAMEA2042104) | human gut metagenome | biome: human gut; feature: human-associated habitat; material: faeces...
TGAAGATGTTGAAAAATAAATGGTTTATGTTTAGTTTAGCTTTGTTTGTGATTCCATTCGCATTGAATCTAGTTTTCTATAATCAACTTCCAGATGTTGTACCAACCCATTTTGATGTAAATGGACAAGTTGATGGTACAATGCCTAAGTTTATGGGTTTATTTGGTATGTTGTTTTTGTGCTTGGCAATCCATGTATTTACGTGTTTTGTGAGTGTAAAAGATCCAAAGCGAAATAATATTCCAGATTTTATGATGAATATTTTATTTATGATTTGTCCGGTTATATGCATTGTGACAAGTATGACAATTATTTATTTTGGTTTGGGCTATTCGTTTGATGTTGGTTTTGTGATGAATATTTTAGTTGGAGTTGTATTGATTGTACTAGGTAATTATTTGCCGAAAGTAAAACGAAATTATGCGGTTGGAATTAAAACATCGTGGGCATTGAATAGTGATGAAAACTGGGTGTTGTCAAATCGTGTGGGTGGCTATTGTATGGTCATTGCTGGAATCTTATATATAATACTTGGATTACTTGGTTATATGACAATGGGTATAGTTGTGATTCTTGTAGCGACTATTATTCCGTGTATCTATAGTTATATATTATTTAAGCGAGGAATTTAAAATCCTCGCTTGATTTCGTTTTGAATGCATTTGAATAAGACTTGAATGGTTTCAATAATCATTTTCTTGGTTTGACTATCTACATTTTGAATGGATTTGATGATTTCAATCATGTCGATATTCTGCCTAAAATCTTTTGGATTGTCATAATTTGAAAAGATAGAGTAAATGGTATCAATGACTTGTTTGCGGGTATTAACATCAATGGATTTAAGCCATTTTGATAGTGTGGATTGTGTATGTTTAGATAGTTGATCGTTTTGTTTAAGATAAATAAAATCACCATTTTCAACGCACCAAGTAAATGGATCGTGTTGAAGGATGGATATGGCATCGCTTTGAATGATTTGATAATTATTTGTTTCTTCAAGTAAGAGTCCGATAACACTTGATTGTGGTATGGTCTTAAATACTTTCTTATCCGTTTGATAAGGTGTAAGAAATCCAGGCCCATCATGGTTGTATGTACAATAAATTGGATTGTGTGTATGGATAGTGGCATAAAGGGCAAGATTGGCTCCTTTGGAGTGTCCGCCTAAGATGAGTTTGTGATTTGTCTTATAGTTGTTTACATAGTTTAAGGCAGAAATTTGACTTGGAATATTTTCTTGAAAACATAGATTAAAATCTTCTTTCCATCCTACAAAACTTGCGTCTGTTCCGCGAAAGGCAATGTAGTCAATTTGGTTGGGTAAATGAAAAGTCATAGCACAGAATTGTTTTTCATTATCTTTGTCAAAATTAGTTTGTAGATGAGAAATGGTAATGGCTTCATAGCGAAGGGAGTGTATGAATTGAAGGAATAATTCTTCGTTTAATTCAGGTACTCGGGTATCCATGCATAAAGTATCAATTTCATTTTCAAAATCGCTTAATAAATGAATTTCGGATTCGATGTCAATGCTTGAGTTTTCAAATTTAATATAGGAAATTTGTGAGAGAATCAAAGAGTCCACATTATTAAATGGGTATTCTTCAAGTGTTAAATTTCCGTATTCTTTGATGTAGTCAATGATGTTTTTCATAGGTTTATTGTAGTGCATAAATACATTTAATGAAATATGTTCATCCATAATTTTAAAATTTTTAAAGTTCGTATACAATAAAGTTAGTGAGGGTGGATTGTTATGTTGATATTTGGAATTTTGAGTATTTGTCTGAGTTTAGACGTATTTGTATGTGCACTAGAACAGGGGGCTTCAATTCGTAATATTCGCTTTTCAAAAGCATTGGTTTATGGATTGATTTTTGCACTATGCAGTTCGGGTATGTTTTTATTAGGACACGGAATGTCCACACATATTTTTGGACGTCCATTGGCAACATTGAATAAATATGTTGCGATATTTGTCTTTTTGATTCTTGGAAATGGAATGGTCATTTATAGTTTTAAGCGTGGAAAGTTTGTGGAAAGACTACAAGAGTTTGATACAAAACAAATTATTAAATTGGCTCTTATTGGAGGACTCGACTGTTTCTTTGTTGGAGTTGGCTGTTATTATATGAATCTTCCTTATTTGATGGAGTCTTTCGTCTTATTTTTAATTGTACTTGCTGGCTATATGATTCATTTTTATATTGGATATTATAATGGGGCCGGATATCAAAAGGTTTATTATTTTCTTTGCGGAGTCGTATACTTATTTATGAGCTTATCATTAATTTTTAAATTAATTCGATTGTAGAGGTGATTTCATGACATTAAATGAAAAGGTGACAATGAAAGATCTTCTGAGTGAGGGATTGTATATTTTGATGCAACAAAAGCCTTTCGAAAAGATCACAATCAAACAGATTTGCGATAAAACAGGTGTTATTCGTGGAACTTTCTATAATCATTTTATGGATAAGTATGAGGCATTGGAATATTTGATTCATCGTATGTTTTATAAAGGGATTGAGCATGAATCCAATCCTCAAATTATAAAACATATCTTTCAGACTGTAAGTGATAATCGTGATTTCTTTAAGTCTTGTTACAGAATCACAGGACAGAATGGTTTTGAAGATTTAATGAGTAATGTGTTTAAAGAAATATTTAGAAATGTATTTTCTTATTTAGATGTGAGTAGGTTGGATTCAAGGTTCACAGTGGATTTTTTAGTGGATTTTTATGCGAATGATTTATTATACTTTTTAAAGTATTGGATTTCTCGTAATTTTGAACCGGATGTAGAAACATATTATGCCAAGATTGATATTTTATTTAAAAACAGTATTAAAGAATTAAATATTCGATATATGGATAAATCTTAAATTGACAAATTGTGTATTGTCTAGTAGGATAAAAGCGTATAAAAAGGCAATGAAGAGGGCGAGTACCTTTTAGAAATACTTTAGAGAGCTTTTGGTTGGTGAAAAAAAGCGTAGGACTAATTGGGAATAAAGACTTGGAGCTATTTGTATTTCCTGCATTAAAGGAAGCGCTGTTTATAGACAGTGACTAAGGCTAGACAAAGTGATTTGTCTGGTAAATTAGGGTGGTAACACGAGCACTTCGTCCCTTTGTGGCAAGTGCCTTTTTTTATGGATAAAAGAAAAAGGAGAAAACAATGGAAAAGTTAACGCAACAAGAACAAGTTCGTCGTCAAAAGATGCAAGATTTGATCGACATGGGTATTGATCCATTTGGATCTCGTTATGATCGTACTTCAAATTCGGGTATTATCAAATCATCTTATGAAGACAAGACAAAAGAAGAATTAGATGAATTACAAGTAACTGTTAAAATTGCAGGTCGTATCATGACGAAGCGTCGTCAGGGTAAAGCTGGTTTTATGAATATCCAGGATCGTGAAGGTCAAATTCAGATTTATGTTCGTAAAGATGAAATTGGTGATGATCAATATGAAATCTTCAAGAAAAATGACATTGGAGATATTGTAGGTATTGAGGGTACTGTCATGAAGACAGATCATGGACAATTGTCTGTTCGTGCTAAAAACTATACACACCTTTCAAAATCGCTTCGTCCTTTACCAGAAAAATTCCATGGTTTAACAGATGTTGAAGAGCGTTTCCGTCGTCGTTATGTAGACTTGATCATGAATCCAGAAGCTAAGCATATTGCACTAACAAGACCAAAAATTATTCGTGCAATCCAACATTATTTGGATGGTCAAGGTTTAGTGGAAGTTGAAACTCCAGTTATGCAACCAATCTTAGGTGGTGCAAGTGCTAGACCTTTCGTAACGCACCACAACACATTAAATATGGACTTCTATTTGCGTATTGCAACTGAATTACCATTGAAACGTTTGATCGTTGGTGGTTTAGAAGGTGTTTATGAAATTGGACGTTTATTCCGTAATGAAGGTATGGATGCGATGCATAACCCTGAATTTACTACCGTTGAAGCATATGTTGCCTATAGTGATTTACATGGAATGATGGACTTGATTGAAGGTTTATTTGATTCTGTCGCAAATGAAGTATTGGGCACTACAGATATTACTTACCAAGGAACACAATTATCATTAAAGGCTCCTTTTAAACGTATTCACATGGTGGATGCGATCAAAGAAGCTTGTGGTGTAGATTTCTGGCAAGACATGAGTTATGAAGAAGCTGTGAAATTGGCTGAGGAACATGATATTGAAGTTGAAAAGATCCATAATACAGTTGGACACATCATCAACTTATTCTTCGAAAAATATGTTGAAGAAACAATTGTACAACCAACATTTGTATATGGTCATCCAACATCCATTTCTCCATTAGCTAAAAAGAATAAGAAAGATCCTAGATTTGCAGATCGTTATGAATTGTTCATTTGTGGACACGAATATGCGAACGCATTCTCTGAATTAAATGATCCAATTGATCAAAGAGAACGTTTCGAAAAACAATTAGAACTTCGTGAATTAGGTGATGATGAAGCCAACGAAGTGGATACAGATTATGTAGAAGCATTGGAATATGGTCTTCCTCCAACTGGTGGTGTAGGACTTGGAATTGATCGTTTCGTAATGTTGTTGACAGATCAAAGAACAATTCGTGAAGTATTATTATTCCCTCACATGAAGAAACAATAAGAAAAACGCTTTATATAAAGTGTAAAAAGCACGTAAAATGACGTATTTACGCCAAACTTACGCCAAATTAAAAAGAAAAGATAATTGCAAAGTAAAAGACAAGTTTAAATGGGGCTTGTCTTTTTTTATGCTTTTAAATGTGAAGTAAACTTGAATGAGAAACAGTTTTAAAATTCGTATTAAGAAAGACTTAAGGTGATTTTAGATGAAGATAGAAGTTCTATGTGTTATAGACAAAGAAGAAGCATTAAATAACTTCTTAAATTATTTACAAGAAAAAGAAAGTGCAAAAGCAACTAGAGAAAAATATATTCATGATGTTAAAATGTTTTTTTCTTTTTTGGGTGGACAAAAAGAAATTGACAAAAAATGCTTAATTCAGTATAAGAAAACTTTAATTGGTAAATATAAAATAAGCAGTGTAAATTCTATGCTTGCTGCTTTGAATCAATTCTTAATTTGCATGGATGCAGAATATTTAAAAGTTAAACGTGTTAAAGTTCAAAAGCAACCATTTATACAAGAAGAAAAAATGTTAACAGAAAAAGAATATAAACAACTTTTAAAAACGGCCATGGATATTGGAAATGAACAGCTTGCCTTATGTATAGAAACTATTGCGTGTACTGGAATTCGTATTAGTGAATTAAAGTATTTTACTTATGAAAGAATGAAACAGGGGAAAATTGAAGTTTTGAACAAAAATAAATATCGAAGAATCCTTATTCCTAAAACTTTAAAAGTTAAACTTCAGTCTTTTTGTAAACGCAATAAAATAAAACAAGGTCCAATATTCAGAACTAAAAATGGAAATTTAAAAGATAGAAGTAATCTTTGGAGAGAAATGAAAAATTTAGCTAAAAAAGCAAAGATTGAAAGTTCTAAAATCTATCCTCACAATCTGCGTCACCTTTTCGCACGTACATATTATAAAAATACTAAAGATATAACGGGTTTAGCCGATATTCTGGGACATAGTAGTATCAATGTTACAAGAATATATACAGCAACCACCGAAAAATTTTTCCAAAAACAACTGGATAGATTAGGTAATCAAATGGTGGTTTCAAGTACAACATAATATCTATTATGTTGTACGTAATATTAATAATTTGATAAAGATCATGTTTTTGCCATATAAATCTTTTGCATTATTTTACGTGAAAAATCAGCATACATTGATCAAAGATAAGAAAACTCTTTCAAATCTACAAATATATTATACTTCATTTTCGAAGTGCTGTAAAAAAACAACATAATAGATATTATGTTGTATCAAAAGAAAAGAGGTAAGAATGGATTTTACAGTACAGAATTTAATAGATTCAAAACAATTTCCTAGTATGAAACCTTTAAATAGCTTTGGATTGAATCAACCAATCAAAAATGTGAGTATTATTGAGGTAGAAGATGTTGATCGAATTTGTTATGATGGCGAACTTTTATTGACGAGTTTAAAGGTTTATAAAAAGATGAGTGAACAAGCTTTTTTTGCTTGTTTAGATAGACTTTGTCAAAAACAAATTTGTGGTTTCATCGTGAAAAGAAGAATAGAGAGAAAAACAGATGAAAAGTATTATAAAATTTTGGAGACTTTTTGTGATTACCATCAATTAACATTGATTGAGATACCAATAAAGCAGAAATTTTGGGGTTTAGCAAAATACATTATGGGTCATATATTTACACCACAAATGGCTCAACTAAAATATTTTAAATTAACGCATGATAATTTTACGAACATTCTATTAAAAGTTGATAATGGACATGATGTTTCAAAAAAGATTCTTCATTTAATTGAAGATATGATAGAAAATCCTGTGACTTTGTATTACAGCAATCTTTATTGTTTTTCATCCACAGAAGACAATGTTCCTGAACTAATATTTGAAGAAAATCTTAAACCATATAATCCAAATATCATTACAAAATTCAAGTACATGAAACAGATTAAAGATGGTATAAATCAGTACATTGTAAAGATTGATCTGTTAAATAAAATTGAGATTTTTCTAATGATTTCAGAAAAAAATAAACCATTAACAACATTGGACTACATGGCTTTGGAAAATGCGATCATTACATTGCAGTATAGTTTCATCGTTAGTTATACGCAAAATGAAATTAAAAAGAAGTATCAGCGTGATTTGGGATATAGTATGTTGAATGGATTGTTAAACGATAAGCAAATGGATGCTTTTTCACATATGATGCAATTGGATGATTCAGCATATTATTGTGTTGTTAGTTTTCATACAATCCCTAAAAATAAAGAACAAGTCTATACCAACGAACAATTGGATGAAGTTGGTATTATTGAAGGCGAAATATCAAAGTTGATTGGTGATATGCGAATCTATCGAAACCTAGATCAAATTGTTTATATTCATGAAATGGCCAAAAAGGAAACAAAGGAAAATTTTAGAAATAAAATGGAAAAACTATATAAATCAGTAGATAAACAAATCAAACATAGAAAGAGTAATGTTGATTTTCAGATAGGAATTGGAAAAATTGTAAAAGGATATCGACACTTAAAAGACTCTTATCTTGATTCTAAAAAAGCAATCGAATCCATCGATATTATTCGTTTAGTTATGGGAAGTAATGATTTATCAGTTGTAGATTGCTCTAAATTAGGTTTTTTCAAAATCTTTGAAAATATGCAAGATAGAGAGCAATTGTTAGAATATGTGCCGGAATCTCTTGTTCTATTGATGAGAAATGATAATCAACATGATGGAGAATTGATAAAGACTTTACAGACATATTTAGATCACAACCAAAGTACAAAGAAAACAGCGGATACAATGTATGTCAATTATCGTACGATTACCTATCGATTAGATAAGATAAAAGATATTACGGGTATTGATTTTGATAATTCTGGAGAAATGTTGGCCATACGTAATGGTCTAATGATTTTAAAACTGGCGAATAAATTGAATTAGGAACCATATTTTATGTATGGTTTCTTTTTAGTACAAAGAATTTACAAAAAATTTAGAAAAAGTTTTCCTTTTTTGTGCATTATGGAATTTTTTTAAAAGACTATAATAAAAATGACAAATGAATACTTCACTTGTCCAAGTTGGATTAGGATATGAAAAGAAATAAAGAAGTACAGGAAAAGCAGACAGGACAACAACCTATTTGGAAGGATTTGTTAGATTTACTAATAAAAATCCTATTTATCTTCTTTTGCATCTATTTAATTTTTACTTTTATTTATGGAGTTGAAAGAACAACAGATGTATCTATGAAACCAGCCATTCGAGATGGTGATCTTGTTTTGTATTATCGACTGGATAAATATATAGTTTCAGGTGATGTCGTTGTCTTTAAAGAAAATGATTGTGTAATTACTGCAAGAGTTGTTGCGGTAGCTGGTGATACCGTTGACATTAAAAAGGATGGTTTAACCATTAATGGAGCTGTACAGGTATCTAAAGATATTTACTTTGATACCACACAGTTTAAAAATGGTGTGGATTTTCCAATCCAAGTTAAAGAAAATCAGGTATTTGTACTTGGAGATAACAGACCAAGCGCATTGGATAGTCGAACATTTGGATGTGTAAACATAGATGATATCCAAGGTAAAGTGATTGCTGTTATACGGACTAGAGGCATATAACCTTTTCCGTTAATCAGATAAATATTATTTCATGAGGAGGAAAGGTTATATGAACATGAGAAAAGTATTTAAACAAATGCTCGCAACAGTTGCTGCGGGTGCCATGTCAATGGCTATGGTCATGCCAGTATTTGCTGAAGATATTAATACTAAGCAAACTGAAGCATGGATTTCAAAGACTTACAACACAGAGGTCGCAAAGGCAGAAACATTTAAATTTAATGTTGTGCAAAACACAGAAGGAACTGGATTAATTACAGCGACTGCAAATGTAACTATTCCAGAGATTTCGTTTACAGGTGATGAAACAGAAACTACAACTAAAAGAGCAGAAGTTGGATTCCCAACTTATACAGAAGCTGGTAAATATGAATATACAGTAACCGAAAATGAAACGGCTCAACCTGCAATTCCTACAGATAGTGTACATGAAAAAATGATTATGTCAGAAGCTGAATATAAAATGGATGTTTATGTAGAGAATACTAGTACTGGTGGATGTCAAATTGCCAATATTATTGTAAACAAAGCTAAAGATGATAAAGGTGAAACTACAACTGCAACTGGCAAGGTAGACATTAGCAATACAGATAAAAATGGATTCAAGTTTACTAACACATATGTTCAAGAAGCTGGTACAGGCGATAAGCCTTCAATTCCAGGTGAAGATTATAACACTTATGGTTCTTTAAATGTTTCTAAAACAATTAATAAGAATGGTGCTAATTCAGCAAGCACAACAGATGAATTTAGTTTCCAAGCAACATTCAAATTCCCTACTGGTACAGATGCTAATACTTTAGGTGGAGTAAAAGCAAATGGTACAGCTATTACATTAACTGATGGTGCTTGTGATTTTAGATTAAAGAATGGTGAAAAGGAAAAGTTTACAGGACTTCCTGTCGGAACAACAATGACTGTAACAGAATCTGCAACTCCAAACTATAAAGGTAGTGCTAATGTAACAATCAATGGTGCAAATGAAAGTACTGTTGCAGCAACTAAATATAATGAAGCTATCACAGTATCTAATAAGAAATTAGGTCAAAAGAAAAATGCAGTTGATGTAACCAACACTTATAACAACGTACCTTTAACAGGTATCATTATGAACAACTTACCTTATATTGCTATGATCGTTATTGGTGCTGCTGCATTAGTAGTATACGTACAAAATAAACGTAAAAATTTACAGTAATTCAATTTAAATAAAGATAAGAGGATGTGTACATTGATTACGTAACATCCTCTTTTTGCTAGATTAGAAGGAATCTTATGATGGAAGACTTTGTTAGAAAAATGATTAAAAGTATCGATCGAATTGTGAATTTGATTGCCCTGTTACTTATTTTGGTGGCAATGTCTTTTTCAGGCTATATGTTATGGGATTCCAATCAGATTTATGCTTCGTCAGATGAAAAGAACTATGAAACTTATATTCCAACGGAAAAGCATACAGAATCTTTTAAACAACTTCAAAAAATCAATTCTGAAGTAATCGGATGGATTCGCGTAAATGATACACACATTGATTATCCGTTGGTACAAACAGACAATGATGACACCTATATGAATACAGATGCATTTGGTAAATACAATCTAGCTGGAGCTATTTTCCTGCATGCGGCCAATTCACCAAATTTTACAGACTTTAATAGTCTTATCTATGGACACCATATGGAAAAACATAAGATGTTTGGGGATATTGGTCTATTTACAAGAAAAAAGTATTTTCAATCACACCGGTATGGTAATTTGTATTTTAATGGTAAAAATCATGGTATTGAGTTTTATGCTTTGTTGCAAGTGGATGCATTAAATGAAGTTTTATTCAATGTTTGTCCAAATACGCATGAGGCAAAAATACAGTATCTGAAACAGATTGAAGATAATGCTTTGTATAAAAGAAGCATTACATTAACTGAAAATGATCATTTGGTCTTATTGAGCACTTGTACAAGTGATATGACCAATGGAAGGAATATTTTGGTAGGTCGTTTAACGGATAAAGTTTATCCACAAAAACAGCCTAAGAAGAATCTGGGAAATGGTGTAGATGCTTTAAAGAAGGTTCCTGTATGGATTTGGATACTATTCATTCTTTTAATTATTTATATTTATATATCGCATAGAAAGAAGGGTAAAGATGAAAAATAGGATTTTAGCAAAAATGAATTTATTTATTATTTCATTAATTTTGTTATGCATAACGGCAATTGCACCTGTTTATGCAAACGAGAATTCTTCAATAGTACAAATACCTGTTCAACAGATTTTTGATACAAAATATGCGGATGTTGATAATCAATTTACTTATGTATTAGAATCAGAACATGATACTGATCCAATGCCGATTAAGAGTCAAAATCATAGATTTATATGGACTATGAAGAAAAATAGTTCCTATACAATTCAAATACCTGTCTTAAAGGAGGCTGAATATTCATATAAGATTTATCAAATCATTTCGGAAAAAGAAGGCTATACATATGATAAAAAAACCTATGTAGTGGATATTCATGCATATTATGATGAAAATAATCAATTAATGACCATAACAATTGTTCGTAATGCAATGGGTGAAAAAACGGATACTGTTTTGTTTAAAAATAAATATACCCCAAATAAGGGATCTTTAGATAGAGCAAGAGATTTTGTCAATACAAGTATATATAATGCCAAATTCAGTTATCTAGCTTTGGCAATTGTTTCATTATTGACGTTATTGATGTTATTGATGTTACTCATAAAAAAAGAAGGTGTACACAATGAAAAATAAACATATAAAAAAGTTTTTATATATCGTGTGTTCTTTATTTCTTGTTTTTTCTATGTGTGTTCCTAACTTTAATTTAAATGTTTCTGCAGATGAACCACAAAATACACAAACACAAGAGATTTCTGAGACAGAAAATGATTCGGATGTTCCAGCTACAGAAACAAATACTCCTGAATCGAATAAGGAAGTTCCTGATCAAATATCTGTACAAACACTAGAGCAAACGTCATCGGATGATTCAACAGATCGAGTAGAGTATGTAGATGAAAAAGGAAAAATAATTGAGGGAGCACCGACAACCATTGAACTTGGAACGATTGCAGAACATAAAGATTTAGCAATTACTGGAAAACATTATGAATTTAAGAGTGCAAGAATAAATGGAAAAGATTGTGTCTATATCGGAAAATATAATGACACTGTATATTACAGCACCGATGGTGTTATTGCGATAAAAATGGAAGAGAATCAAAAATTAACAATGACCTATCAAGAATACTATAACATAACGATTAAGGAAGAAATCCCGAAAGGTGGAGTAGCTGGTACGATTACGACAAAAGCAGGAACGGTAAAGGTAAATACTGCTGAAACGATACGTGTAAATGCTGGAGAAACGTGGAAGTTCACCGTGAAACCAGGAACAGCTAATAAAGTCAGATATAAAATTGGAAGCGTTACAGCAGTAGATGCGTCTACAAGTATTACACGAGTATCTGGAGATGAATATGAAGCCTATTATGAAGCAAATTTTCAGAAAGACGATACAGTAACGATTGCATATGATAAAGAGGGTGTATATCGTGTAACGATAAACAGAACAGCTAGTGATGGAACAGAATATTTAAATGAAGAACATAGTAAGGATGCACTCGATTTTACCTTTACAGAAAGGGATTTAGATGCAGATGGAGCAATTGATATACCTGTAATTCATACGAAAAGAGGATATCGTTTAATAAATATGGCGATAAACGGTACAACGTTAGCAGGAACAACAGATAACAATGTAGAAATTCCAACCGAAAAGGGGACTGGTCATGGAATAACAATGGACGCAAACTGTGGTGACACGTCTTATCTTGTAACCGTAGTAATGGAGGATAGTTTCACTAAACATATCGGAGATGAAAAAAATTGTTCTTACGCATATTCTATTAAAATAAAACCAAGAAGAGGAAACTGGCAAGATATAAATTTAAATCTGGTTCCGTATGCAACAGGACAACAAGTTTTAACTGTGAAATTATATACGGGCAGCGGACATAGAAGTGGCGATGGTCTTGATGTGGCAATGTGGAATCCAGATACTAAAAAACTGGATCCAATTCACGATAGTGATACAGTAAATATGGATTCTGTGGGAAGTCTCGCTGAAACACTTCATAAAAGACAAGTAAGAATTTTTTTCGCAAAAAGTAAAAACGGATATTCTTCTCCTGTTGGTGCTTATAAGGTATTTGGGAATGAAGAATCAACAGGTGGAAGAGTAATTGCGGAAACAGGAAAGGTCTATCAGTTATCAGCTACCACAATGGGGGAAACAGGTACTCTTGCAATTTATGATCAGATATGGCAAGAGGCAAAAAATGCTGCACAGGCTGCAGGATATACGGAATATGTAGCATTTGCAGGAGAAAAAACACTCAATACGGATTGGGAAATGTATGTAGTGAGTTTTACAACGACTAAAATAGATTATTATGTACATTATAAATCAGGACTGGAAGATGATTTAGCGGTTAGTAATATTCCGGATAATCAGGAATTATACCATAAAATACCAATGCATTCCTATGGAGATAATCCGTCAACAGCGGCAAATGAAGGAAGAAGTATAGGCGTATCTTTTACAGTTGGAGAAGGCAATGAAGTACCGACTTGTAGCGGATATAAATTTTTGGGATGGAAATTACAGAAAAAAGATGGAACGCTAAGCAGTGAAACGTATCAAAACAATGATGTATTTACTGTTTCGGAGGATAATGTTGAATATGCCGATAATACAAATCTTCCTTTTTGCTCAAATAATAATCGAGAAGGATATCAATTCGTTGCACAATGGGAAAAAGTTCAAACAAAAACAGTAAAAGTGAATCACTATTTAAAAAATCCAGATGGTAATCAAGTACTTGGAAAAACAACAGATGGTTCGATTACATTTTCAAAAGATAATGAAACAGTCATGGCTATGGCTAAGCCAGAACCAAATGGAACATTTTTAGGTTATATATTCGATAAAAGTGATGAAAGAAATACATTAGAAAAGACAGTTACAAATGACGGAAGTACAGATGCAATTGTATTGAATTTATACTATAAGCCTACTGTATTAACTGTAAGTAAAAATGTATCTGGATATAATCTTGAGCCGAATAGAGATTTTGAGTTTGTTATTCAAGCAAATCCTCAAGATGGCAAAACAATGAGCGATATTTATGTTCAGAAAAATGATGGTAATGTAGAAAAGTTATCATTTACAAATAATCAGGCAATGTTCACGATGAAGAAAGATGAAACAGTCAATATCAGTTGTTTGCCTACGGACTGGACTTACACAGTTACTGAAAAAGACCCGGGTTCTAATTTTGTTGCTTCCTATGTGATTGATGCTGGTACAAAAATAAATGGTTGTGAAGCAAAGTTTACAATGCCTTCTAGTGGAAGTACTTCAATAAAATATACAAATACATCGACACTATCTCCTCCAGTAACAGGTATGAACATAAACAATAGCGATTGGTCAAAGTTGGGAATTATTGGACTCATATGCTTAATTATTGGTTTTATAATAGAGAGATTTAAGAAAATCAGGAGATAGATTATGCAGCTAACTAATACAACAGACTACGCGATTCGTATAGTCTGTTATCTTGCAAAACAAAAAAATAGGGTTTCTTCAACAGAATTATCTACAGAATTAGATATACCAGTGAATTATATTCCCAAGATTACTAAGCTTTTGAAGAATAAAGGAATAGTTTATACATTGGAAGGTATGAATGGAGGCTATGGTTTATTAAAAAGAGCGGATGAAATATCTTTATTTGATGTAATATCGAGTACAGAATCCACAATGGCAATCAGTCGTTGCTTGAAAAAAGATGGCTTTTGTTCGAGAAATAAAGATACGACTTGCAAAGTACATAAGATACTTCTCGGTTTACAAAAAATTTTTAATGATCGGTTACAGAACGTTAAAATATCAGATATTGTAGGACCTGGTAAAGATGAATATTATGGACGTTATTATCTTGTATTAAAAGTTGATTTAACCAATTTGCATGCTGAATGTATTTATTCTCATGATGCTTCCATTTTAGAAAGACTAAAAGAAGAAACTTCCTACAAAAATATTATTGAAGGTTATATTTATAAAAATGTTTATAAAGCTGATCAAGAAAAATTACGTTCTTTTCTATCTGAAGATAATTTGGAAAAGGATATAGTCAATGGTGGTGTTGAGGAAGATTGCGGATATAGACGCCTTGTTGATTTAAATAATTATATATGGATGGAAGTTAAAAAATATATTGATTGGGAAAACAAAACAGCACTTTTAACATTTCATAATTCGAAAGTCATCCCAAATACGATGGTGCGATTAGAAAAAGAGCTTGAAATCAAAGAAAAGAATGTAACGAAACAATATTGGAACATGGTTTCTTTGCTTGTAGCCGTATTAAATCACAATAATCTTGTACAAGATGAAAATCAGGATAATATTAGTTTCTATACTCGAAAGGTTTATGAGCAGCTGCAAAAGTATCATCCGGAATATGGCATTAGCAATGAAGAAATAGAAGATGTATCTCATTTAGCACCTATTCATGATATTGGAAAGATTCGAGTGCCAATTGAAATTTTAAATAAAAATGGAAAGTTGACTGTGGATGAAATGGAAGTTGTTAAGCAACATCCTTTGGTAGGAGCAGTAATGACAATGCGTTTTCCAAAAGATATTACAACGGATAAATTAAATAAATATAGTTATGAAATTTGTCGTTATCATCATGAAAGATACGATGGAAATGGGTATCCAGATGGTTTAGTTGGAGAACAGATTCCACTTTGTGCGCAAGTTGTTGGATTGGTTGATGCGTATGATGCATTAGTAAGTGAAAGACCTTATAAGAAAAAGTTAAAACATGAAGAAGCAGTGCGAATGATTGTTAGCGGAGAATGTGGTAAATTTTCAGATCAATTAATTCAATGCTTTTTAGTGGCATCAATGCATAAAAGTTGGATTGAAAAATCAAAGAAATAGGCGATGTTTGTAATGAATGAAAATTCAATAATGATTGCTATTGCTTTATCTTTAGGTGTTTCGTTAGGGACATTAGCTCAAAAACCTATAATTTATGCGAAAGAAAATACAAATTGGCTTAACTAGCAATTTGGTGATATTGTTATAATTCTGCTTTTTATCACTTACACGAATAACCATTCGTTCTTCAAATCCTTTAAACGAGTGATCTTATAGATGTTTTTCAATCTAAGCAGTACGTACTGTAGCTTTTCTGTATTATCCATTCCTTGCGTTTCTCTTTGCATGACAAAAAGAGAATTGTAACGATTTATATATTTTGACGCTACCCCTTTATATTTTTGCAGTCTTTCTTCAATCAATTTGTGAAAACTGTTCACTGTATTTAAATGATTGAATTTATCATATGACTCATGACTGATTAACACTTTCTTAGTACAGTTCTTACTTTCTAAAAGTTCGTTGTAACTGTTAGAACCATCTAGCATTACAAAAGATTTTGATTCAAGACATTCACCAAATCTTAACAGATCTAGAGATGATGGCTTGCCATAATTTAATGTTCTAGCAATTGTATGACCGAATCTCTGTATTGCAGTGATGATACACACCTGCTGATTAGACAAGCCTCTTTTTGTAGCAGGTGTTCCACGATGTTTGGGTTCTACTCCATCAATCTTAGTCCCTTTATGATTGTATGGAGTATACTTTTCATCCATTTCAACTTCATTTCCCACTGTGTATGGGATATTCCTCAGTTCCTAGACTAACCAATAGTTTATGACGCATATTAAAAACATTGCGTTCATTCACATTGATTGTAACAGCTGTTTCTTTAAGAGATACACCATTCAATGTATCCAGGATAAGTTCATTCCATTTAGATTGGTCTTGGTGAGAATAAGTAAGTTGACCTCGGTCCACAACAAACCGTTTTCCGCATGATTTACAACGAAGCATTTGCTTACCAGAATTGGAAAAACCACTCTTAACCAAACGAGGATGATAACATCCGCATTTAGGACAGTATTCAAAATGATACGTATTCATTTTATTGTTTGTATCTAAATAATCAGTGATTTCACGATCAATCTTTTCGATTTGAAAAGCTTGTAAAGCAGCGATAGTATCTTGGTTTAAATATTTTGAAGTTCTTGTCATAAGTGTAGTCTCTTTCGTTTACACCTATACAATAAATCTTAATAGACACCATTAATGTCTAATATATTAACAAGTCACCAATGTATCTGTTAAACCTAAAAATTTAAGCAAAAAATAAAAGTAGGCCGGATTGGATGTACATTATAGGTATAAAGAAAATAAATATTTTTCTAAATAAGACACATTTAATAAATTAGAATATAAAGCTAAAATCAACACTGATATAGCATCTTGTATAAATTGATTTATGCTCACATGTTCCCTTACCATACATACAGGTAAAGTGTACAAGCCTATTTGAAATTAAAGATATCTATATCCTTTTTTGTTAAATGTGACTTTCTAAAGAAAGTCTAAGGGAGAAACACATCCAATATTTATGTGTAGAGTTAAAGGAGAATAAAATCATGAGAAAAATTAATAACTCGCAATTAATGAATGCTCAAACTGTTGAGCTTTTCACTCGTGCACATCAAAGTGTGCTTAATGATGGTCAAGTTGACGAAGCAAACTTAAAAGCTTTGCTTGGATTGACAAAAGATGTTTATGGTAAAGGTTTTTCACAAAATATGGAGTCTGCAGATGATAGATATCATGCTGGATTCTATATTAAGGACTTACCTGAGTCTTTAGCTGATGGAGAATGCCGTAAAAAAGCCAAAGATTTGCATGAATTATTCATCTACAATCATTATGAAATTGATCCAAGTTTAGTGGTTGATTACATCAATAAGTACTTTGACGAATTGAAAAACAATGTGTATACGTATTTGTTACTCGTTAATTTGATTAGTAACACGACGGAATGGCAATTACCAGATTACATGCTCTATCGTTTCAATCAATTTTTTTCAAAATTCGAGGATCTTTAATGAGCTTCAAAACGTTTGAGCAAATGCTGTCGCCTTTTGGCTTAATCATAGGTGGCAGCATTGCCACTATTTTTCTTTTAGTTGAAAAACAACTGAAAAAAATGGGGATAGTGTATTTAAGCGGTCATCAAAATGTGAACCTATTTATTGGGATTGCATTATCTACATGGTTTATTTTGTTTATAAAAAATTTATATGATTATAAACTGAATGGGCGAACAGAGTTTGGTCATAGTGATAATTCATTATCAAAAGATAAGCGTAAGGCAATGTATCCAACTATTCCATCTCGGTATTTATCAAAAAAGCCGGATGACTTTACTTTAGGCAAATATCATCATAAGTATTTTCGTTTACCGATTGATTTAAATGATATTACACATTGTTTGGTTATTGGTGCTCCGGGCAGTTTTAAAAGTTCAACATTATTAAATGCTCTAATTTGGAACTTCAATTTTGCCAAAGGAAAAGATAAATTCACAGTATTTGCGATGGATGTTAAACCTGAATTGGCTCGTAAAAGTGTGGATACTCGTAGTGATCAATGCCATGTATTTAATCCTTCCATAAAAGATGGATGGGGATGGGATGTGTGGTATGGATTAAATTCAGAGTCTACAGACGATGAAATTATTGAACGTGCAGATATGTTAGCTCGCGCAATCATAGTAAATCCTAGCAATGGTCAAAATGAATTTTTTTACATCAGTGCGCAGAATCTTTTAACTTGTTTTCTGAGCTGGGGATTTGTGACAGGACTAGGTTTTACAGAGACGATAATTCAGGTGATTTCAGTTCCATTGAAAGATTTGATTTCAACAGTTTGCTTTGATTCAAATATGGATGGACATGATGCGATAAAGGATCCTCTTAGAGGTTATGATGGCAAGACATCAGACGGAATGCAGGATGTTGAATTAACTCTTCGTCAAGAGCTTAGGATATTTCAAACGCGCTCTGTGCGTTATCAAATGGATGAGAATCCAAAAAAGGCAAGTCCTGCTGATTTGGTGAATGGAATCTCCGTATTTCTGGCAATTCCTGATAGTTTGTTAAAACAGTATTCGGCTATTTTTCGGTTGATTACACAACAGGTGCTTAATTTTCTTTCTTCCATTCCTGAAGAAGAACGAGCTGATCATGACTCACCCTTGATTTGGATGTTGATTGATGAGTTTGGAAGTATCGGTAAGATACCAGATATATTAGATGCTTTGGCACGTCTTAGAAGTCGAAAGGTATCAATATGGTTGGCTGTGCAAGGCTTATCGCAATTAGATATCAGCTACGGTCATGATGGATCGCGTGCAATCGTTGACAATACTGAGACTACATTGGTGTTTAGTTGTAAGGATAAAAGTACTGTTGATATTATCTCAAGTTGGTGTGGTCAGTTTGTTGAAACTAAAGTATCAAAAAACAAGAAACCTGGTCGTATGCTTGGTGGAAGTCAATCATTATCTGAATCTGGGGAGTATCGAAATGTGATGGATGCTGTAGACATCATGAGCTTGCGAAAAAATAAAGAATTGCTAGTTTTTGATTCTGGTAACAGATTCCTGATACAAAAATGCCCATATTGGGCAATACCATTACTAAAAAAGAAAAGTGATGACATAAAAAATAAAAATAGACCGGATTAGCGGTAGATTAAAGCTAGATGAATTTCTAGCTTTTTTCTTTATATAAATCCGAATTGGGAGAAAAAGTTCAATTTATGTGATGTAGGAACTATGTGTGATGCAAAGAAAAAAGAGTCAATAAAAGTGGATGAAAAGGAGAAGAATGATGAAAAAAAAGAGATTGTTCGTAGAGGGCATTGATAAGGGCTTGGTAGGCATGAATTTAAAAGAAGCAAATGAAACTAAAGTGAAAATGGATAAACCACAACAAATTCAAAAAAACGAACAAATATTTTTAAAACCCAAAAAAACAAGTGAAGAACGAAAAAAAGAAGTTGATGAGTTTGGAAAAATGCTGCAATCTGGTATCAAAGAGTATATCAAATCTGATCGGTACAAAGAAATTTTAGATAATATGGCCAAGTTCCATGAATACAGCGTTAACAATTCCATTGGCATAATGATACAGAAGCCAGATGCAACGCTTGTTGCACCTTATACAAAATGGCAGAGGTTAAATCGACAGGTCAAAAAAGGTGAAAAAGGTATTGTGATACTTTGTCCAGTGAAATACAAAAAGATGATAGAAAAAACAAAATTAGATGAAACTGGAAAGCCTGTTTTGGACAAAAATGGTTTTGAAATCAAAAATAAAACATATCAAGATTGCATTGCTTTCAAAATTGGATTCGTGTTTGACAAAAGCCAGACCGTGCAAATTGAGGGAAAAAAAGAGTTGGTTTTGGAGCCTGTGAATGAGTTAAAAGAAAGTGTTGGTCAATCTTTTAGCGAGTTAATGCATACAATTCAGGATATATCACCAGTTCCTGTTTCTTTTGAAAAGATTCAATCTGGGGTAAAAGGGTACTATGACGATAAACATGTGAAAATTGTTGTTAATCAGGGGATGAGTGAGCTTCAGACTTTAAAGACTCTAATTCATGAAACTGCGCATGCTCGTATTCATGGTTCGCACTGGGAGTCAGACTATAAAAAAATATCGTTTGACGTACGTGAATGTGTTGAATTTCCAAACCTAGGAAAAGTGTATGAAAATGTCTCATTAGAAGAAGCTGTTGATAAACTGGGAAAATTTTCCCATTCTTCTATGCTTCCAGGACTAGTTTTTAGACTTCACGATGGTTCAGATTATGCTGACATGGATTATCCACTCGTTGTTGGTGATGAACTTCAGATTGATTCATTGAATTTAATTGAACATTTTAGAGAATCTTTCGAGGTTCAAAAAGCTGTAGTGCAATTAACACCTAAATTTGGAAGTGTTGAATATTTACGTTCTACAAAAGAGATACAAGCAGAGTCAATTGCTTATATAGTTTCTAAACATTTTGGTTTGGATACATCGGATTATTCGTTTGGCTATGTTGGTACATGGATCAAAGATAATAAACAGCTTATGGATAATTTGGACGTAATTAAAGCTACGAGTAATCAAATGATTAATGATATTGAATTGTCACTAAATAAGAAAATTTTATTAGAAAATGGTATTGAAACAAAAGAAGATATGGTTAACAAGATAGATGGATTTATGAAGACATTTGATCCGTTTAATTATGCTGATAACGAGCAATTCATTGGATTTAATCATGATTCTATTTTACGAGATATCAACAATAACGATATTGATTCCATTAAAGATTTTTTGAATCAAATTATCGATGAAGATATGGAATCAGAAATGACAAAAGAAGCAGAAAAATTGATTCAATGTTTAGATGCGTTTGTGGAGGTCATTTTAAAGACTGAAATACAAGATGGAATCAAAATTAATCATGGTATGCGTTAACATGCCAGGAGTTGATAATTTGCTTCTTCATTGTGAAGAAGTTCTCCACGAACAGTGGTCGTCTTAGACCGCACCGCGAGAGCACTCGGCAGAGGTCCGAAAGTAGATAACAACGTTATCTACGAGGACATAGATAATAAAAATGTAATAAATAAACATACCAATTGAAAGGTGGTGGAATCATGAAAGTTGGAATACCTGTAATGAAGTGTAGTCTCAATCCTTCAAATACAGTTAACAAAAAAACGGGGAAGAAAAGTCAAACCTGTCCAGTTGATTTGGCTTGGCAGGAGATGAATGATGAGCGTATTGGTCGTGATGAGGATATTGATCATGATATGACACATCTAAATGTGTGGATGGATGGAAAGTCCAGTGATGACGTTGTGCAAATGGTTCAAAATAAAATTGATGAAATTAATAGGGTAAAACATGAGAATGGAAAAAGATCTTTAAGAAAAGATGCAGTATCCGTTATTGAAGTGATTGAAAAACCAAATATTGAATACATGAGTGAATTAGCATATGAAGAAAAAGTTAAATTTTTAAATGACTCACACAAGGTGTTCAAGCAATTAATTAATGAATGGAATAACAATTGGATAATATTAGAATCTGTTCAACATCATGACGAATTTGGTGGCTTATCAGCGCATAACCATAACCTGATCATGCTGACAACAGAGGATGAAAAAGGGTTACCTACAATGAATGCCTTCAAAGAAGTAAACCTTAAATTTTATTCATTCATGAATAAGAATTACCCTAAAATGATGCGAGAACGTGGCTATGAGGTTGAAGATGTTCGTACATACGATATGTTGACGGATGAAGAAAGAATGGAACGTAAACTAAATCCACAACAGCACGGTGTTGATTCCTATACGTATAAGAAAAGAAAGAAGGAAGAAATGGAACGACAACTAGAGCAATTGAAAATAAAGAGTGAAGAAATGGATGCTAATCTTAAAAATACGATTCTCGAAATTACAAAAGCTCCTGATTTAATATCTTATAAAGACATTCAACACGAAAATCAAGTCTTAAAAGAAGAATTAACTATTAAAGATAAAATCATACAAAAGATAAATCTTGAAAAAGAAGAGTTAAAACAAAGTCTAGAAATATGGAAATATCGGTGTGTTCATATCGCAAATAAGATTGGAAATAAGATGTTGAATGTTATTGGAATAAATATGGATGAAGTGGATATAAAAAAAGAGCTACCTTCTAGAGATGTTATACAGGTGATTGATGATACTTCGCAAACAATAAAATATGATTCAAATAATCTACGTGTAATCCCAGATTCTAGAAATAAAGGAAAATTTTGTGTCATTTTAAAGAAAGAGAATGGATTTGATATCATTGATAATAACTTTGATAGTCGTCAACTTGCAGAACATCGGGTGAAAGAGATAATTGATTTAAAAATCGAAATAAATCCAATCAAAGAAATTATAAAAATGAATATGGATAGTTAATTTGGTGGCAATGATGCCACCTTTGTTTTCTCTTAGATTACTTTTCTTGCTTAAAGAGTAAAAATTTCTTCCTTTTAAATCCTGAAAATGAAGAAATAAGCAAAAAAGGGAGAAATATTCTCAATTTTATATTTGACAGGTGTTTCTATATCTATGCTTGCTTGCATAAAAAAAACTGTTTTATTTAATATTTTGAAAAAAAATTTAATAAAAAATAAAAGTAGGACATAAATCAGGCATTATTAATGTGTAAGATGAATTCTTATAAAAAATGATAACCGGTCATCATAAAAGAAAGGAAAACGTATGAAAAAAATCAAAGAAAACGAGCTGCATAGTTTTAATACAGATGTGGCTAAACAGTATGGTGTTGATATTGCAGTACTTTTTCATTTATTAGTATTTTGGATTTTGAATAATGCGAAGAGTAATGTCAATTATCGCGAAGGAAAGTATTGGACGTTTATGAGTGCTAAAGATATTCATAACAGATTAAATTATTTTTCAGAAAGAAAGATCTATCATCTGCTTAATAAGCTTATTGGATTTAATCTGATTATATCTAGTAATTTTAATGCCAATCCATACAATCGCAAGAAATGGTACACGTTGGGCGAGAAAGGTGTTCAAGTTCTAAAAGAGACTTATCATATCGATTTTTTAAATTTGGAAAATGGAATTGATGGAAAGTGTAATTCTACATATCACAAAAGTGAAAAATGTAAGAAAGATATTATAAATAATTTGAATAATAAAGATATTAATAAATCAATCAATGTAGAAACACCAACTTTAAATGATGTTGAACAGTATGTACGACAAGAAAGTTTAGGTATCAATCCCTCGCTGTTTTTCTACCACTATCAATCTAATAATTGGCTAAATATTACAGATTGGCAGGCAAAAGCACGCGAATGGAGTATTCGCGAAAATAAAATGAGAAAGCAGGACGAAAAGAAGGAGATAGAGTATGATTTGTCAAAATTCGATTACTAAAAAAGTTTTAGGAGAGAGCCAAATACATTTAGAACAGATGATTTTAGCAATATTCATCATGAATCCAATTATGTTGAATCAATATATTTTAAATGATAATTGGTTTGAGCTAGGACTTCACAAGATTATTTATGAAGCTTTAAAGCAATCAGTTGTCGATAAGCATTTAGATATGTATAAAGTGCAAGCATTGTTAGAAACTTCAAATTTTGATTACTTTAATAAAATTATGGACTCTTATGTTTCAAGCGCATTGTTGGATAAACATCTTTGCGAATTGGAGAAAAACTATAAAATTAGGCAAACGGCAATAATCATGGAACAGTTATCAATGCACCAGATAGACTATCCTACATTTCTTGAAAATATTCGACAAATTGAAGAACAGACTCAATATACTGAAACATTGGTTGAACCTAGTCCAAATGAAATGTTTGACGATATTACCTTATCGAACCAAAGTTTGATATTTAACAGGCTTAGTAATTTGAATTTATTGAAATTAGAAAAAAACACTTTAAATGTGATTGCCGCTCGACCGAGTGTAGGAAAAAGTGGATTGGCTTTGAATATATTTAACGATTTAGCTAGTACGAATGAATACGACTGTGTATATATCAATATGGAGATGCCAGATCGAGACATATATAGACGTTTAGTATCTATGAACACGAAAATTCCAATGTGGCATTTAGAAGGCTTGGAAAAATGTTCGAAAGAGGGTGCTCTAGTAATGGACTGTCTATTATCGTTTAAAGATAAAGATATGAAAGTGATATCGCATCCCATGGAAATCAATAGTATTAGCACGGTGATTCGTAATGAACAAAAAAAAGGAAAGCACGTCATAGTGTTTATTGACTATTTAGGATATATCAAAAGTTCAAAGGAATCGAATGATAGAGAGCGGTTGGGTAAGATTTGCCGGGATCTGCAGATTATGACGAAGGAATATGATTGTACGATATTCCTTCTTGCCCAGATTAATAGGGAAGGTGCTGATAATCCAACCATGAACAATTTAAAGGATACAGGCGAATTAGAACAAAGTGCTCATTCAGTATTGTTGTTATCAGAAATTGGAGATTATGATGTGAACAACGATGTACAATTTATTAAATTGGTTACTGGTAAAAACAGGGAATCTTTAAAGAATGGAAAAATGATCATGAAATACCATAAAAAGATTCAACGCTTTGAAGTGAGCACTGAAGAAGAGGCAAAAATGCACAAAGGAGGTAAAATATGAAGGATACTAAAGAGAACGATGTGATGATAAAACAGCAACCCAAAACAAATTCGGTACGTATGTTTGATGGTGATAAAGCCTTAATGGATCAGTTTATGAAGGACGAAAAGAAAACACAGCATATATTGATTCATGAACTGTTGGCTGAGCATAAGCATAAGCTTTTTGTTGAGGGACATCCTGACTTTCAAAATGAAATCGAGGAATTCAACAAAGTAAATGAATGTGCCGCCTCAATGTTTCTGTCTCTGGTCAATCGGTACGGAAATCAAAGTAATGTGATTCGGAATGAATTTCAAAATGAGCTGAAAGCCAATGCACAAACTATTAATTCCTTACACACTCGGATTTCTGAATTAACTAATAAAATTAAGATAATGGAAGATGAATCATTAAAAACAAAGAACCAATTGAGTAATCAAATTGAAGTGAAAGATAATTTAAAATCTCAAAATGAAACTTTGAAAAAAGAGAATGAGGTTCTCAAACGAGAAATTGGAAATCAAACTTCATTCAAGCAGATGTATGAATCCGAGCACCAAGAATATGTGGCACTCTTTGATAAGTTCCAAAAACAAAATGCAGAGATTCAAGAGTTTAAAATTCAAATAAATAATATGAACTATAAAATGGAATTAATGCATCAAAATGAAAAAAATCAACGAGACTTTATGACTAATCTCAAAGTGTGTTTTGACGAGAAATGCAAGGACTATGATGTATTAAAAATAGAAAACGAATCATTGAAGTCTGAGATCAATAAAAAATCTACGCAAAAAGTGATTCGTGTAGGTGTTAGAAGTTACAAGTAATTACTTTGTAATTACTTGTAATGATATTAATAGGGAGATAGAAAAATATGAAGAATAAAATATTACGCGAAATGATTTGTTCAGTACAACAATCTGAAAATATAGATCTTGAAATGGTTGTATCGATGGTTGTATTGATGTTTTTCAACGAGTTTGAACCATGTAGTTTACTTAGTTTTTATCAAATCCTTTTTCCAAACTTAAAGGGAAAAGCATTGGTATTGCAATTTTTGTGCGATATCCAAAGTGAACGATTGCATAAATTAAGATATTACGATTCATGTCATAATGGATGGATCATGGTGCATAAAGATTTACCACATTATTTTATAAATGAAGATGGATTCGTTTGGAGTATTGACTGGATAGAAGTAGATGAAGGAGTACCTAAAGATGATGATTTATATCTAATTCAAGATGAATTTGGAAATATTGGAACAGCTTACTTGAATCCAAGCATATCATCTAAATTCATCAAGTTTACTGCCTATTTTACTGATGTAAAAAAGTGGGCGGATATTAAGCCTATCGGAGTTTGTTATGAGTGTTTCAAATGAAAAGGTTCCTATTTCTGAAAAATTAACGCTTACTCTAGAAGAGGCGGCTGCATATTCGAACATTGGTGTGAATAAGTTACGTGAAATTACGAATGAAGCAGATTGTACGTTTGTTTTATTTGTCGGCAATAAGCGTTTAATTAAACGACAAATATTTGAAAAGTACATCAATGATAAGTGTACATACTCAATTTAATATTTTGATAGCTGCTGAAAAGATGATTGTGGTTTATAATTAGGTTGCAATTATCTTTTCTTTATATGTAGGAGGTAAATGATGAACAGAAGAAAAGATAATAAAGGTGTCGTCTTGAAAGACGGCGAATGCCAAAGGAAAAATGGTACATATGATTATAGATATGTAACTAGAGATGGGAAAAGACATGCAATCTATGCTAAAACTTTAAAAGAGTTACGGGAAAAAGAAAAACAGTTAGTTATTGATACGGACGCTGGTTTAAAGACCACTAATAAGAGAAAAACAGTAAATGATATTTATCATTTATATGTAGAACTAAAAAAAGGGGTAAAAGATAATACAATGCGGAATTATTGTTACATGTATGAACGTTTTGTTGCACCAGATTTTGGTAAAATGAGAGTATGTGATTTAAAAAAGTCTGATGTTCGTAGATTTTATAATTACCTAGCTGACGAAAGAAACATTAAAGTGAGATCAATTGAAAATATACATACTGTTTTATACCAAGTTTTAGAACTTGCTGTTGAAGAAGGATATCTTCGTACCAATGTATCTGCTAATTGTGTGGGGGATCTAAAAAAGTCACATAATCATGAACAAACAAAAAAGTTTGCGTTAACTATGGATGAGCAATTGTTGTTTGAACACTTTTTGGAAAACAGTCAGCAGTACAATCATTGGCAACCTATCTTTATCGTGATGTTATACACAGGAATGCGTGTAGGAGAAGTAACTGGGTTACGATGGAATGATATCGATTTTGACAACAATGTAATCAATGTCAATCATACATTGGTTTATTATAAACATAAAGTAGATGGATGTCATTTTGGTGTTAATACACCCAAGACACCAAATTCTTATAGAAGTATTCCAATGGTTAAAAAAGTTAGAGATGCCTTAAAAAAGCAAAGAGAATATATGGATGCGCTGGAAGACAGTGGTGTAAGTCTAAATAAAGTAATTGATGGTTATACAAATTTTGTGTTTATTAATCGTTTTGGCAATGTTCAAAATCAAGCGGTTTTGAATAAAGCACTTTATCGTATCATGAGAGATTGCAATGATGATATACTAGAAAAAAGTTTTAATTCTAAAGGTGAAGTAATTTTATTGCCAAGATTTTCATGTCATAACTTAAGACATACATTTGCGACGCGTTTGATTGAAAAAGGTACAAATTTAAAAGTAACACAAGATGTTTTGGGCCATACTGATATACGCACAACAATGAATATTTATGTGGATGCAACGAATGATTTAAAAAAACAAGAGATGAAGAAATTTGAAACATTGATGGATTTTGAGTAGTAAATATTTTTACGCCATACTTACGCCACAAGTTACGCCAAATTTATAAAAGTTATGTAGGAATATAAAGGGATATGTGTTATAAAACTCAATCTTGGAATGAAAATAAAGGGTTATAAAGATAAATAAAGAAATATATAAATTACAGAAAAGAAGTTCCTCACATGAAGAATAATAATTCAAATTAAAAATTGTTATAAATAGGTTGAATGTCAATAAAAGCTTTACATAAAGGATATTAAATGGATGTATACTGTTGAAGATTGATACAGATACATCTAGAAAAGACCCGATTAAAGACCCGAAAATAGAATTTAGGACCCGAAAAAGACCCGAAAAAAGACTATATAAAAATAGTTAGGGTCTAGATACGCTATAAGATTACATAGGGTAATG
>ENA-OPVT01000578-OPVT01000578.1-human-gut-metagenome-genome-assembly--contig:-NODE-578-length-26897-cov-4.699762_pt1 | contig 26897 bp, 20 predicted proteins | sample MGYA00241499_ERZ501990 | MGnify/ENA primary metagenome ERZ501990 (study PRJEB25962, sample SAMEA2042104) | human gut metagenome | biome: human gut; feature: human-associated habitat; material: faeces...
TCGTGCAAGCACGGACTTTGGCTCGTTGCCCGCGTAAATTTAAAACAGATCTTATGAATATCTTTAAATTCATAAGATCTGTCAATCATCTTATCGTTGATATACCAACATATCGTCTAATGCCTCTCTACTTTCCGATCAGACTATATGATATTTACTTTCGCATGCTATTTTTTTAAAAAATATGCAAGTATTTCCGAATAATTTCTAGCCGAATCTCCATTCATATGGCCATCATAATCTGTGTAAGAATTAATATCATGTGAAAACAACTCATAATACGTCGTATTAAAATTTAAATACTGAACTTTTTCTTTTCCGAAAAATGTTTCAAAATAATTCCATGCCTCTTCATAGCTCTCTTGATATTTTTTCAGTGTCTCCTCTGGAATTGGGGTTGTTACAGCTACAAACTCAATCTTTTCTTTTCTGCATAACTTAATTAATTTTTGCAGATATTCCATACTCTGTACATTAACTGTATCTTCGGAAAAGAGTTTTGGTTGTGTCATTTTCAACGTTGACGTATCTACTGCATATCGCTCAATAAATCCATCTGTATGGTATTCCTGTGAATCACTTTTTAAATCTGACACACTGTAATCTCTGTTCCACTTTTTGGAAACTGTTTTTGGTATCGATTGTATTTCATAGGATAATGAATACTCATACCAAGGAAATAATACACTCCGAAAATCACAATCCAGCAACAAATCTCCAAAATATTCGGCTTTAGAAACAGAGATTGGAAACTGATGATAAAAGAGCAAATAATTATTTCCTTCTTCTTTTTGAGTCGCAAAGTACCCGGGATCCACTTCATAAATGATTCGTTCTGGTTTCTGCTTCTCAAGCAATAATTTTGCTAAATAATATGCGTCAATTCCGTATTCTCCTCCAACACAAAGGTTATGTCCTGTCCTTCCTGTCACGGATGAAATTGTTTTGGGATCTATATTCATCTTTCCATGAGAAGTTCCCATAAAGATGTCCTGATGTTTCTGTGTCGTCACTGTATGAATATCATTTCTCATAAAAGTACATGGATACAATATATAATCCAGTCCAAGTAATATTACTATAATTAAAGCAATTGCTATAATCATTCTTCTTATTCTTTTAGAATTGTGCATATATAAATCCCCTCACTGCTGCTGTAGAGCCAAAAAATCCAATTGAAAGTAACAGTCCTGCATAAAGAATAAATTGAACCGCAAAACTTCTTTCTGAAATTTTCTCTCTAATCTTGATTCCACGTTCCTGTAATACACTTACAATAAACAAAACTATACATCCACCCAGAAGAATCATCAACGCATATGGCGTAAATGCAACTCCTTCTCTGCCCGCCGGAATCAGGAAAAGTTGTGTCGGCTCAAAGGATGTCACTGCATATTTCATCATTTTGACTGCTTGTCCAACTGTATCTGAACAATCAAAAAACCAGCTGATATTCACCAATATAAAAGTTCTTAAAATCATAAACACATGATACCAGTTTTCTTTACCTGTTATATGCAAAGACTTCTTCCACTTCTTATATTGATCTCCCATCATACCACTAAACGCAATAATTATGCCATTAAACATACCATATGCTATGTATTTCCATGCTGCACCGTGCCAGACCCCGACCAAAAAAAATACAATCAGGTTCGCCACACAGATTGGAAGCTTAACCGCAATCTTCTTCCCCATTTTTTTCTTAGCCGCTTTTCTGAATTTTCCCATCCATTTTGAAAGCGTTAATGGATAAAACACATAATCTTTCATCCATGTTCCTAATGTGATATGCCAGCGATGCCAGAAATCTGTAATGGATGTTGAAAAAAACGGTCGCTTAAAGTTTTCATCCAATGTTATTCCAAACATTTCCGAAATTCCAATCACTACGTCCATCCCGCCAGAAAAATCAGCATATAGTTGAATAGAATAAAACAAGACGCCAAATATCGCCAGTCCATGATACTGGTCAGGGTTTCCAAAAATAGCTTCTACAAAAACTACTGACCAGTCAGCAAGAACCATCTTCTTAAAAAATCCCCACAAAATTCTTTGTGTCCCCCGACATAATCTACTTAATTCAAATTTATGTCCTTCATACAACTGCCCTGCCATTTTACTGTGTCGTCCAATCGGTCCCTGCAGAATCTGCGGGAAATAAGATACAAACAATGCATAACGAAAAGGATTCTTTTCTGCTGTATCTCTTTTCCAATATACATCCAGTAAGTATCCGGACGATTGAAACGTATAGAATGATATTCCAAGTGGAAGTAATAGTTTCATTCCAGGGATACTCACATGAAATATCAAATTCATATTTTCAAGAATGAAATTCGTATATTTCACCACACCAAGCATTCCAAAATTAAGAATCAAGCCTGCAATCAAAAATTTCTTTGCTTTCCTCTTATTCTTACCAATCTGACTCCCTATAAGTCTTCCACTCACATATGTAACTATTGTTGAAAACAAAAGAAACAAAATATATTTTGAACCTGCCGCAAGATAATATATGTAGCTCATCACCAGAAGACCACACCATTGAACCTTCTGTGGCAGTATATAATAAATCGCTACACTCCCTGCCACAAACAAAATAAAAACATTTGATACTAATGACATATTTTCCTCTTTTACCCTAAAAAGGGATGGGAATATGCTCCATCCCCATCTCCTTTTCGTATACTTCTAATATAATAATCCATCATCCAGACATCCATCATCTCCTGATGACTCAGAATTCCCTGTATCTCCTGAATTACTATAGGATTCAGATGGAGCTGGATTGCTATTGTTATTGCTACTTGTAGAATTTCCAGAACTCTTCTGCTGTTTGGACGCCGCTGCTGCCTGTTCCGCTTCTTTTTTTCTAGCCGCTGCCTCCTCTGCAGCTTTCTGCTCTGCGGCTGCCTGTTCTGCTGCGGCCTGTGCTGCTGCTTCTTCTGCGGCTTTCTGCTCTGCCGCCTGCTTCACTGCCAGTTCCGCTTCTTTCGTATCAATCTGTTCTTTAGATTCAATACTTGTATAGGTGAGATAAGCCACATCATCTGCATAACAAAGATCCCCTTTTTCGATATCTCCAAATGGGAATGCATGCAATTCTGCTGTACTGTCATCCTCAAATGTCAGTTGGACGTCATATCCCTGCTCTAAAACTTTCTCATCATCTGTTCCATCATTTTCTGTTGTTTCAGATTCTTCCGTCACATCTTCATTCTCGTTTTTTTCTAGAGCTTTGTAATAAAGATTTCTGCTTTCCTGATCAGCAAAAACATCTCCTTCTTCCAGCATATTCTCTGGATAAGCATCCTCATCTGTCAACTTAATCGCAACGCCTTTAATATTTTTTCCAGTTGCATTCTTTACTTCTACTTTAAATGCCTCTTTATCTTCCTGACCAATTGCTTTCAGTTCAGGTTCTTTTTTTTCTTCTTCAACTACCGGTGTCTCTTCTTTTTTACTTCCGCATCCTGTAACCGTTCCAGCCAGACCAATCATGCATAAGCAAAGAGTAACAAGTACCTTCCTTTTCATTCCTACTCTTCCTTTCTATTATTAATTCATTCTATAATAATTCGAATATCTCCAGGTTCCAGACATTCCATAAGAAATCTGATAACCATTTCTTCCTGACTCATGTGTAAAATCAGGATCAAAAACATATGTACTTCCATTCATATCAATCTCAACCCAAGAATGTACTCCCATGTTTCCACTTCGGAGTGGAACATATCCCGCAATCTGGTGTGCATCATATCCTAATAGTTTTGCCATATAATAGAAAGTCCCGGCCATAACATAACAATCTCCTGTTTTGGTCTTAAATCCATGAATCGCAAAATTTTTACTTCCTGGTGACGGATCATTCGAATAATTCACATATGGAAGATTTGCTGACCAGTTGTATGCTGCCCATAGATTCCAGCCAACCCGATTCAAAACATTATATGCCCCTTGATAAGCTTCATTATACACTCCATCTGGTGCAACTACATAACCATTGATTACTGTATTAACCGCCATTGCTCCCTCTGGTGCACCTAACGAATTTCCTGCCGGATATAAATAATACCAGTCATCATTCATTATGATCCATCCTGTTTCCATGGCTCCATTTGCATTCAGATGATACCAGTTTCCATTTTGTTTTGTCCATCCGGTTTCCATTCCACCACCACCATAGAAGTGATACCATCTTCCGTCAATTAGCATCCATTCGGATGCAACCATTTTACCGTCTCTTGCTGGATTTAAATAATACCAGTTATTATTCTGCTTAAACCAGCCTGTCATCATAGCTCCTGGTGTTTCAGGACACTCTTTTTCCGTCTGCAGATAATACCAACTATTTTCATACTTTACCCAGCCTGTCATGATTTTTCCATTCGCATCTGCGTAATATTTTTTTCCGTCAATAAGATTCCATCCCGGTTCAAGTTTTACATCTTCTGGTTTTTCTGAATCGCCTGAATTATCTGGTTCTTCCGATTCTCCTGCAGTCTCCGGATTCTCCGATTCCTTCGGCGTTTGCAAATCATCTTGTGCTTCCACCACCTCATTTGATTCCAACACAATATCTTCTTGTAAATCTGCCATTTCAGACTCAATAGTATCCTTTTCTTCAGGTAATGTCTCAGCATTAACTCTAGTAGGAACTGTTGCCACTGCCATCATGCAAATAGCACCAATAACAAGTTTTGACCAATACTTCTCATTCTTCACTTTTGTATTTCCTCTTTTCATTTTTCAACATTTACAGACTTTTCATTTTCTGAATCATCTTTACAATATCAACACCATATCCATCTGCTGCTGCCCATCCTTTATTCTCTGGGTTATTTGGAATCCCCAGCCATTCTACATAGATTGAACATCCGCGTTCTACGTATTTAAAGCGATTATCTACACAAGTCTGATTTAAATCCTTCGTTGATCCGTACGCTTTCAGATGTTGGATTTGGGCGCGCACACCTTCTCTTACATCTTTAAATGATTCGCCTGTAACACCATTTCCGGTTGCACCCATTCCCGCAAAATTATACTGTTCTGCCTTAACATCACCCTTGAACTGAAGCCAGCCTGTTTCTTTCATTGCCTGTGCAAAAGCAACCTCCGCTTTAATACCTTCTTTTTCTGCTTCCTCATAATAGATCTGACAGAACTCCTCTAGCGTAGAAGCTCCTCCCTTTTTCATAATATCCGTTGGATAAGAGTATTTACTCTGTCTAAAATAATCTGTCATCTGTTTCACTGAAACAGATGTTGTTCCTTCTATCAGATATGTTCCTTCCACAACTTTACTTTCGATATTCCCCTCATCCTTCTTTGTCGAAGTGTTCCCTCCATTATTAATAGTACCATTATTGTCTGTTATATCTGTATGTTTTTTTGAAGCATCGTAAACACCATTATCGTCAAAATAATACCAAGCACCTTCTATCTGCTTCCAACCTGTCTGCATAATTCCACTCGATTGATCGAAATAATATTTCTTACCATCGATTACATACCAGCCTGTTTTCATGGAGCCATCATTTCGATCTCCGAGATAATACCAGACATCTCCCAGTTTCTGCCAGCCTGTTCTCATATAACCATCATCTGTTCCACCAAGATAGTACCAGCTATTATCTATTTTTTTCCAATCGGTCTGCATTCTTCCATCTTCTGACCCGCCTAAATAATACCAGTTTTCATTCGGTTTGTACCAACCCGTTTTCATGGAGCCATCTCCAGCTTTTCCGAAATTATACCAAAAGCCATTAATATACTCCCAACCGGTTTTCATTGCTCCATCATTGGCATCTCCAAGATAATACCAGGATCCTTTAATTTTCTGCCAACCAGTCTTCATTGCTCCATCATTGGTGCATCCAAGATAATACCAGGATCCTTTAATTTTCTGCCAATCTGTTCTCATATAACCATCTGAATCAAAATAATACCAGTTTCCATTAATTAAAGCCCACTGATTCTTTAAATAACCTGATCCTGATTGATACCACCAACCTTTTGAATCTTTCTGCCAACCTTCTTTTTCAAGACCAAAGTATTTCGCGATTCCTGTTGCATCTGCAACTCCAAGTTTCTTCAATCCTGCTTCATTATTCAAATAATTATTCACATCTGAACTATTTGTTACAAATGCATGTTCGACAATAATTCCAGGTATTCCATGTTCTTTTGCTGAAATCTGAACTGTAAAATAATCAGAAATCGATCCATCCTCATAGGTTTCCCCTATCGTTGTATTTTTGCTGTAAATTGCTCTTCTTTCCAATCCAATCCCTACAAGTTCATCCTCTATTAATTTTGCAAGTCTCTTACCGTCTGCACCTACTTGTGGTTTCCAACTCAAATTCGGATAAATCACCTCTGCACCTTTCGCTGAAGATGATTTAGAAGAATTTAAATGAATACTGACATAAATACTTGCTCCTGCCTTCGCTGCATCAGCAACTCTCTGCTCAATATCTTTTGCAGAGCTTCCGCCCGGATGAGGACACGCTGCACTCGTCCGGGTCATGTAAACAGATACTCCTGCATAATTTTCCAATTCCGCCTTACAATACTGTGCAATCTTTAATGTAAGAACCTCTTCCCGGACCCCATTTGCTGAAGCACCTGCATGTGATGAATCATGTCCTGGATCTAGTGCAACTACAAGATTCGTATTCCGTGTTTGTACTCCATCATCACACATCATAGCTGGCATTTCTGCTGTTGCCTGATTGATTGCTTCTTCCAGACTTTCCTTTTCTGTCACATTTCCAGCTTCATCGATATTATACGCTGCAATATCAGTCGACATCCCTTCATCATCCACTAGTGACAGTTGCTCGATTCCTTCGTATTCTTCATCCACACCAAATACTGTTTCTGCACCTAACTCTGCAAGTGAATAGGTATATGTCACCCCTTGAATTACAAGATTAAGTTCAGTTATTTGATAGATTCCTTTCTCTTGTTCCGTATAGGCCCGTTCAAACAAATAAATTGTATCCGTCTCTTCTGATGCATACCATATTTCTTCACCTTCTGGTCCACTTACTACAGCTGACATCTCAGTAATATTTTCTGTACCATCTCCCCAAGACACGGCAATTTTCTGCGTATCTGGTGATTCCAGATACGGCTGTTCAACATAAATATAATTCAAACGCGGATCTGTTACCGTGTCCTGAATATCTTTTTCTGCATTTTCAGTGATTGCGATACTATTTTCACAATTTTCATTCGCCCATATTGGAGTAGGAACTGTCGTTATTGCCAAAATCGCTGTCATCAAAAATACAATACACTTTTTCATTAGATTTTCCAATCTTTTGTATCCTCCATTGCTTTACTGCTTTGTCATATAACCATCCAGGACTGCACTACTAGTTTCCAATGGCTGACCATTCTCTGTTATCTTAATTTTCTCACAACTATAACTATCCAGGAATGTATTCACGATACACTTAAGTACTTCTTGTTCTTCTGTGGCACCCATAGTTCTTATGTAATTTCCAAAGGTACCATCAACATCCAGATCAATCTTTTTTTCTTCTGTATTTACATTACATGTATTCAATTTACAGTCTGTCGTCAAAACATCTCTTTCTTTCAGTGCTGTCCATATCTCTTCTCCACTCAACTGATTCACTTTAATTTCCTCTGACTGAATCTCTCCGCTATCTAGATTCACAGAATACACTGTTATGATTTTCTGTATCTCTGTTTTTTCAGCTTTTTGTGTTTCATCTTCTTTTAAGTTATCTTTATAATCAGTTGTTGTATCCTGCTTGTTGTCCGTTTGAATCTGTTCCTCTGTATTTTTGTTCTCTTTCTGACCACATCCAACAACCAACACCGCCGCAAGACAGCACAGTACAAAAATCCCTCTTTTCTTATACATGCTTACACCTCCTTTTCATCGCAAAAAAACCTATAACGAATATCATTTTATCGTAATTCAAATATTTTGTCTACATTTCTCTAACAAATATCCCATAAGAAAAAGGAAAGAATCCCTTCTTCGGACAATTCTTTCCTTTTCTTTTTGTTTTATTATCTTTTCATTATACCAGACGGTACCCTTCTGCATATTCCCCATTCTCAATTCAATTGTTCACCTTCCGGCAACACTCCACCTTCTTCTACAATGTTTGCCAGATCAATAATATTCTGCACAGAAGATTCAACCGGCTCCATAATAAAGAGTTCTGTATCACCACTAGAATAACAAATTCCAGTTGTATTCGTACCTTCCGCTGCTACAGACTGAATCGTCCATGCCGGATTATTACTTAACTGATATTTAATCAACGCATTAATCTCTTCCTGAGACATATTGGTCTCTATATCTTTACTCACCTGTTCCATAATAGCATTCGCTTTCAAGAGCATAGTCGGTGACAAACACTTCTTCAACATAGCAGTAATAACTGCCTGCTGATCTTTTCCTCTCTGATTGTCTCCACCTGGAACATTGTGTCTCTCTCTACAGAAAGCAAGTGCTTCTTCACCATTAAAGTGATTATATCCTTCCTGGACATCCATTACATGTTCAGAATCTTCACTTGTAGTAAACTCATACTCTGAATATACATCAATTCCTCCAAGTGTATCTACAATGTCAATCATGGATGTAAAATTCAATCTCGCATAATAATTAATATCCGTTTCATATAATTCACCCAACGTTCTCATAGATGCATCTATCCCGTAGATTCCCGCATGTGTCAACTTATCTCTCTGTCCTCCTGAAATCCCCGGAATAGGAACATAATAATCACGTGGTGTTGTTACAAGTAATATCTGATGTGTCTGCGGGTTCACAACTGCAATAATATTCACATCACTTCGGCTTGTTTCTGATACATCACCATAAACATCAATACCACTGATATAAACTGTAAATGGTTCTTTTATAATACTGTCATCTGTTGCCATAGTATCCTTGTTTCCCAACTTCAATTCCACACGGATATTAAATGTGTATAATACCTTTGCTTTTTCGCTATAACCGTCTACTGTTTCTTCCATCAGACTTGTATATGCACTGTTATAAATGATTGCATCACAATCTCCATCAATCAAAGCCTGTGCCTGATCCTGAACAGAATCGTATTCTTTCACTTCGATCGTATCAACGCCGATCTGCTTTTCAATATCAGTTACAGCTGTCTGTATATTGTCAGCACCTTTCTCAAACTGTACACCATACGTATAGTTTGCCGCATCTTCTATTGTCTCTGCCGAATCATCCGCTCGCACTGCAACAACCATCTTATCCACTTTATAGTTGCTGCCTGTGATCTTCCCAATCATATTATTAGCCTGAGCGACATAATAACTTCCAGTAAACATCACAACTGCCATAAGTAAACTGAACACTTTTCCCAAAGTACCCCGTTTTCTCCTTGCCGCCTGTGAATTCAGTGTCACACACCATAAGAAAAACAGTATTGCTGCTACCAGTATCAGATACTTATCCGGAATCATTCCCAACAAATACAATACTGCCATTAAGGCTATACTGGCAATCGTCTGAAGAATGATACACAAAGTTCCCAATTTATTACTTCCCGATCTGCGGGAATACTTATTTGTACTTTTCTTTCTGCGTGCAGAATTGCCAGCAGATCCTTTTCGTTTTGCCATCTTACATCCCTTTTCTCAAATTAGAACAATTTTGACGGGTAAACTCCTTTTTCAATCAATCCACGAAGTGCTGCTGTTACAGATTCTTTGTCTTCTTTATATGTCACACCAAACCACTGATCATGTGACTGCAGTACTTTTACTTCCAGTTTTCCATCATTTAACAGATCTCCAATCATTGTCGGAAGCAGGTATTCTGCTTTTAGATCTGTACTTTCTGTTTTCTCAAGGAACTTTTCAAATCCTGTCTTAAGAATCTCAAAAAATTCAGGTGTAATTCCCCACATATTCATAGATACCGGTGAATCAATGTCAAGGAATACATCTCCATCCTCTTTATGGATTACGGCTTTTCCATCTTCTTTTTCGATGTTATGTGTCTCTTCAATGTCTGCAAGCATACCATGTCCGTCTACTTTGCACACGCCTCTGGTCACACCGCCATTGTCACTCAATGTATTTTTTAATACAAAGCTGACCATACAAATCTGCATTATATCAGTAGACGGGAGGTTTGTCAAATAACTGTATGCCTCTTTAAATGCTTCTTTTCCATAATAATCATCTGCATTGATTACAAGGAATGGAGCATCCACCACATCTTTACAGCAAAGAATTGCCTGACCTGTTCCCCAAGGTTTTGTTCTTCCTGTGAATTTTCCGCTGAATTTTTCCGGAATATCATCAAGCTCTTGAAATGCATATGCTACTTCTACTTCTTTTTCAATACGGTTGCCAATGATCTCTTTGAAATCTTTCTCGAGATCTTTGCGGATAACGAATACAACTTTGTCAAACCCTGCTTCTAATGCATCATAAATGGAGTAGTCCATGATAATCTCTCCATTTGGTCCAATCGGAGCCAGCTGCTTGATTCCACCTCCAAAACGACTTCCAATACCTGCCGCCATGATCACTAATGTTGCTTTGCTCATTTCTTTTTCCTCCTATGTCTCTTCACTATTACAATATACCTGTAAACACCACTTATTCTCCCAATCCATCTTTCACAAGTTGAACCATGTCTGAAAGTGCTGTTTCTTCGTCTTCTCCTTCACAAATAATTGTAATCTCATCTCCGCTTTTTATACATGCTCCCAGTACGCTTAATACACTTTTCGCATTTGCATTCACTTCTTCATTTTTCATCTTCTTGTATACTGTGATCTTGCTCTTGTACTGCATTGCAGTTTTACAAAACAATCCTGCCGGTCTTAGATGAAGTCCTGTCGGATTTTTGATCACTACTTTATCGCTTACCATGTTATTCTCCTATTCTATCTCTCTGATAGTTGGAAGTTTTAACTCCAATATCATATAATATGCATCGAAAACTGTCAATGCCAGCCTTCTTAATTCTTTTTTAATTTAGACCTGTATTTTTTTAATTAATATGAAGTATCATTAATTTGTCTCAGCGTCATTTTCCGGTTGTTCATCCTCTGTTGATTCTTTTTCAGTCAATGTAAGCTGCACTGTCACTGGTTTTGTCAATGTCACTCCATCCGGAAGGTCTACTTCTAGCGGTATGTCAAAAGTGCCTTCCTTCGTGTAATTTTGGAGGTTTACCGATACTGCATTGCTGATATCCAGACTGTCCAGCGTATCTTTCTCGCCCTGGAATACAAGCGTTACCTCAGCATCTGGCTCATAACTCACCTGAAGATTTTTTGCCAGATAATTCTGTTTGATGGATGCAACCATAAACTCAATTGTTCGATTTCCCAACTGTTCAATCATTGCAGTTGCTATAACCTTTCCTGATGCACCTTCAATCAGTTCTACACCTTCCGGCAGATAATCTGTAATATCAAATGCTTTCTCTATCTTCTCTGTTGCCCCATCGATAGACAATTCAGATGCTGGAATATTGATACTTTCAATCTTGGATAAGGCATCTTCTCTTCCGCAGATCTGCACGCTCGCCGGTTCGCTCGAACAACCGAGATATTCATATCCATCTGCCGGTGTTCCAGATGCTTCAAATTTCAACGGAACCGTCTTGATTCTCATTACTGTCACATCTACTGTGATTCCATCTTCTCCAAGATTATTACTCAACTGTCCCTGATTGATTACATTTCCCGATGCATCATATAAAACAAGTTCTGCTGTAAGTTCTTCATCTTTTGAAATTCCATCTACATTAATCTTCGCTACGGCTTTATCAATTGCTTTTACTGTGGATTCTGCTCCTGTAATCGTTATTTTTTCCGGATTAACTTTCATCTCTCCAATCTGATAACCGTCACGCTGCGTTCCTGTTGTGCTAACAGTCAGTGTAAATACATTCTTACCTGTCGGTTCTGTCTTAATCTGTATGTTTCTCGGAACAGACTCTGCCGACTGATAAGATCCACTATACTTTGGAATTGATACTGAAATTGGTATCAACCCTGTCCTGGAATCCATTTCTTTAATATCCGCAGTAGCCACAATATCATCCGACTTAATCTGTTGAATCACTGAACGTTTTGCATAAACAACTACGTTTACATTCTGATCATCTAAAACCGTATAAACTTCCCCACCCTGTGTAATCACATCATCGTTCGCTATCGTAACTTTGATGTTTGTATAAGTTGATTTCGTGACCGGATTAGCAACATTCGCAACAATCAGCCAAAGAAATGCTGCAAAAACAAATGCAATAATCTTAAGCGGAAGATTCGTTGTCAATTTGTATTTTTTCATGATCTGTGCCATCCTTTCCGTATAGAAAACTTGTTCTTTGTCTCTGTCTTTCTATACTGAATCTGGCTTAACTGACTCCGAAGTTCTTCTGCGTTAATAGCTCGAAGCAATCGTCCTCCGGAAGCCACAGAAACAAGTCCCGTTTCTTCTGAAACAACAATCACAAGAGCATCGCAAACCTCGCTCATTCCCAATGCCGCACGATGCCTTGTTCCCAGATCTTTACTGATTGTCATGTTATCTGAAAGTGGCAGATAGCATGTTGCTGATGTAATTCTGTCCCCTCTGATAATAACCGCGCCATCATGAAGTGGGGTGTTGTGTTCAAAAATATTGATCAGCACCTGAGAAGACACTTTACAATCAAGCTCTATACCTGTCATTTCATACTCTGTCAACTGAATCACCTGTTCTACTACGATCAGTGCTCCTGTACATACACTTCCCATAGCATAACAAGCTCTTACAATACTATCCAGTGTTTCATCCGAAAACCTCTGATTTTCTTTATTTTTATCGAACGGATTAATGTTACTAAATAAATTCTTCTCCCCCAGCTTCTCCAATGCCCGTCTAAGTTCTGGCTGAAAAACAACAATTGCTGCAATCGCTAATACATTAATCGACTCTCTTGCCAGATACAGGATCGTATTCATTTGAAAAAGCCATGCCAGAAGAATAAATCCCCCCAGCATAAGCATTCCTCGCAGAAGCATCCAGGCTTTTGTGTTCTTGATCCAGAGCATGATTTCATAGACAATAATCGTCACAATCAGAATCTCTATGATATCTTTTATCTGTATATGTGGAAAATACATTCCATTTGAATAATTTCTTATAAAATTCTGAATCCACTCTATCATCTCAAGTCTCACCACCTTATGTAATCACTCGTTGTTATGCACTCTTGCATCTTTTGCTCTGTCGATCACTCTTTTTTCTCTTCATTCTGATCCAGACCCAGTTCCTTGCTCAGACTTCTTGTTAAAAGAATATCTTCCGTCATGTTTGAATCATTAAAAATTGTTGTTTGTGCGAGATCAGACTCCTTTTTCAGTTGTTCTGACTGATCTTCTTCCTCTTTCTGTTCAACTTCCTTCAAATCAGAAACTTCTGACACAGCAGTATTGTTTTCTGTCTCTGACACATTCGGCATCTCTGCGTCCTGCCCCTGATGTTCTGTAATATGTTTTACCTGCTTCTCAGGCATCTGAACCCCTACTTTCGGAACTGCCTTTACATAATAATAGTATTCGTCATCTTCAAACTGAACATTCTCTGTTCTTGAATAATCCACAGAGAAAAAAATAACTTCAAGGAACAATCCTATTACAACACCAAGAATCCCACTGAAAATCATCATCGTATAAGACATGTGAAGTCCAAGAGAAATATTTCCCGATGCACCTACGATCACACAAACTGCTGCTCCTGTTGCTGATGCTATCTTCCAGGAATGATCGACTGCCCGATTTTTAATTCCGTTCACTACCAGTATTCCGATCACTACTGCAAACAGCATAACCCACATTTCTTGATAGCCTACAAACTGTTTTGTAAAATTGGTTAAAGTGCTGATCATTGTTGTTCCATCTGTACCTTTCAATGCTGTTGCAGAAGCTTTGATCAGGTAAAGCAGATAATAAACAAGGATTCCGCAGGATGCAGGAACGATCCATACTATAGTACCTAACAGCCCAAATATAACCGGAATCACCAGTGGTATTTTCATGCCGAAAGCTACTACTGTCAGCAGAATCAGCCAGCTCTTCTCTGGGGTAAATCGAAAGTAGAAAATATACATTAACAAAAACAGTATCACCGTAACTCCGGCTATTGGCATAGATAATGTATATAAATGCGCCACTATTAACACAGTTGCTGCTGCCGTCATTACTGCCAGAGGGAGAAATGTACAGACTACTGCTAAGCCAACAGTACAAAGAACAGATGATGCCATCTTCATAAATCCAATATTAGAATTGATCAGGTTAAATACCAAAAGTGCAAGCAAAAACTGTGCTCCCTTTCGAACTAAGAGAGAGTGAGAAACATAAATCTGCTTAAATCTTTCTCTAAGAACCAATAAATTGTTCATTGTTCATTCTTCTCCTTTTTACACATCTTCTCTAAACGGGACAAATTACGATAATAACGTTTTACATTCTGTTTGGCAACTGCATGTTTTCTCTTATAAAAACTATTTGCGCAAACCCCATATATAACCAAAAGAACTATATAACCTGCAATTGCTGCAATCAAGAGAACGAATAGTTTTAAAATTGTCAGATCAGCAGATAAACTATCACTTGAATAAATGCAGAAACTAACGAACAAAATTGCATAACCTATTGTTACCCATATCAATGTAATCCATCTCTTAAGACTTGCATAATCTTTTCTGTAATAATCGGCAATTTTAAAATCATCTTTGTGATTCTTCTCATATATCGACATTTTTGTCATTAAACGAATCCTGTCTTTATCTAACATATCCGACATTCACCTTTCAAGATTTCTCTCCTAAGTATACCATATGTTCAGATGCCTTGTCCAATGCTTAGAGTCAAAAAGTAGACATTTTCAACACCTGCTTTTTTCAGGATTCCTGCAGCACGTTCTATTGTACTTCCGGTTGTGTAAATATCATCAATCAGAAGAATGTTCTGGCGTGGATTCCACGATTTTGAAACCGCAAATGCCCCCTTCAGATTTCTGTGTCTCTGCTCCCCGTTCATTTCCTTTAAAGGCCGGGTTTTCTTAATCCGATATAAAACATCTTTTTCCATAGGAATTCCCATGCATTCTGATAACTGCTTTGCTAAAAGTTCTGCCTGATTATATCCTCGTTTTCTCATTTTCGATCTATGTAATGGAATTGGAATAATTGCCTGGATCCCCCATCTTCGAATCTGAAATTCAAACTCATCTGCCAGCTCTTTCCCAAAGATTTCCGCATAATATCGCTTGTTGTGATATTTCAACCGATATACTGAATTTGAAACCGGCGGAATGTGAACCCATAGGCTGCGTCCTTGTTCATAATTACTTTTTCTTCTTTCACAATCCCTGCAATACTCTTTCGTTTCATCCTCCAATGGCTTTCCACAATGAATACATTTTATTTTTCCCACCTTAACAACCTGTTTTCTACAGTCATCGCAAATACCTTTTGAGCTGATTCCCTGACAAAACGGGCATCTTTTTGGATACATTTTTTCTAAAATTCTTTGATTCGCTCGTCTAAGCTTGTAAATCTTCCCTGTTCGCTTTTGTTTTCGATCATTTCCTGAAATGTTAGTTCACTCCCTACTATTGTTAAACATTTTTTTGCCCGCGTCACTGCTGTATAAAGCAGATTCCTGTTATATAGTAACTTTGGTCCTGGAAGAAGTGGGATAATGACCGCCGGATACTCGCTTCCCTGAGATTTATGAACCGTAATCGCATAGGCAAGTTCTAACTCATCTGTCATATCGTATCCATATTTTACCTTTCTCCCCTCATCATATTCCACGATAACAGTTTCTGTATATTCATTGATTTCATCAATGACTCCCATATCACCGTTAAAAACTCCAATTCCTTTGTCAACTGTTAATCCAAATCTGGTAGAAACTTCCCACTCTAATTGATAATTATTTTTAATCTGCATTACTTTGTCACCTTCACGGAACAATCTACCATTAATTTCTTTCTCCGTTTTTTGGGAATCTGAAGGATTCAGATATTGCTGTAGAATCACATTCAATCGTTCTACACCCAGCAATCCCTTACGTGTTGGTGTCATTACCTGGATTTCATTTGGGTCGGCCTGCACATATCTGGGTAATTTCTTCTGTATTAAAGTAATAACAACGCTAATGATCGTATTCGCATCCTGGCGTTTTAAGAAGAAGAAATCCCGGCTTTTATTATCAATTGTAACCGGTTCTCCTGCATTGATCTTATGAGCATTTACTACAATATCACTCTCTCCTGCCTGACGAAAAATCTTTGTAAGCGTCACTACGTGAAATTTTTCTGAGCGTATGATATCTTTTAACACACTTCCCGGTCCCACGGACGGAAGCTGATCCACATCTCCCACAAGAATAAGTCTTGTTCCCGGAATAACTGCTGATAAAAGCGCATGCATCAGATTCAGATCAACCATGGACATCTCATCTATAATGATAACATCTGTCTCAAGTGGATTCTCTCTGTTTCTCAAAAATCCACCTACACTGTTCTCTTCCTCAGGATTTCCACTTACTTCAAGTAGTCTGTGAATCGTCTGGGCTTCATATCCTGTTGCCTCTGTCATTCGCTTTGCCGCGCGTCCTGTTGGCGCTGCAAGAAGGATACTCATTCCTTCGCTTTCAAAAAATTGAATCATCGTATTGATCGTTGTCGTCTTACCTGTACCCGGTCCTCCTGTTAATATGAGCAGGCCATGTTTAATAGCTTCTATAACAGCTCTGTGCTGCATTGGATCCAATTCTATCTTTTCTTTCTGTTCAACTCTTTTCAGACGTTTCTCCATCATATCTTCCGGCATCTGACAGTCAATATCAAGATCATTAAGCATTTTCGCAGTATTCAATTCCAAGTAATAATAATGTGCTGGATAAATGCGAATTTCCTCATCCACTTCTTTCATAACTGTTTTCCGCTCTATACACAGATCCATGATATACTTCTCAATATCTTCAAGATCAACTCCTAAAAGTGCATTTGCCCTTCGAAGCAATACATTCTGTGGTAAATACACATGCCCCTCACCTACTGCCTGTTGCAATGTATAAAATAAACCACTTCGTATACGATAGTCTGAATCTGTATGTATGCCAATCTTGGATGCAATTTCATCCGCAGTCTTAAATCCGATTCCTTCAATATTATCTGCAAGCTGATACGGATTTTCTTCTAGCACTTTATACACTTTCATTCCGTAATACTGATAAATCTTGGCTGCCAGCTTTGTGGAAATACCGTATTTCTGCAGATAAATCATGGCTTTTCGCATATCTTTCTTTTCTTCAAGCTGAGATGCAATCTCCTGTGCTTTTCTCTCACTGATTCCTTTGATCTCCGCAAGTCTTTCCGGCTCTTCTTCAATAATGCGGAAAGTATCCTCTTTAAACTTTTTCACGATTCGGCCAGCCAGTGCCGCACCCACACCTTTCACTGCTCCGGAGCCAAGATATCGTTCAATAGAAACAATATCCTCCGGCTCTTTTACTTTATAATGAGAAATCTTCAACTGCTTACCGTAAACATTATGATTCACATATTCTCCTTGAATTTCAAGAAGTTCTCCTTCATTAATATAGTTCAGACTTCCCACGCATGTCACTTCACCATCATCATGTTCAATATGGAATACTGTATACCCATTATCAGAATTTCTATATACAATATGACTCACATACCCTGTAACTGTTTCCACACTTTTTCCTCTCTCTTCTTGTATCTTTTCCTATTTATATGCAGAAAAAGGGTGTGTTCCTATTATACACACCCCTTGTAATTGAATCTTCTTCTCTAAGAACCTGACACTTCAAATTCTTTTTCAGAATTCTTTCTCTTAAAACTCTTTTCTTCCACTCATAAATTCCACAAACTGTCCGGTACCAATTGCAACGACTTTCATCGGATCCTCCGCTGTCATCGTATTAATTCCTGTTCTCTCTTCGATCAATTCTTCCAATCCGCGAAGAAGTGCTCCTCCTCCGGTAAGAACAATTCCCCGATCAAGAATATCTGCCGACAACTCTGGCGGAGTCTGCTCAAGTACTCCGATTACAGCTTCTACAATCTGTCCTGTAGATTCTCTCAAAGCTTCTTCTGTCTCAGATGAAGTCACCGTAACTGTCTTCGGAAGCCCCGTTACCAGATTACGCCCTCTGACTTCCATCTTCTCTTCTTCTACAAGTGGATAAGTCGTTCCAATCTTAATCTTGATATCTTCTGCCGTTCTTTCTCCAATCAGAAGATTGTGTTTCTTTCTCATATAGCGTACGATTGCTTCATCGAAATCATCACCCGCTATCTTAATTGATGTATTCACAACTGTTCCACCCAGCGAAATAACTGCAATATCTGCTGTACCGCCACCGATATCAACAATCATATTTCCACAAGGCTTTGAAATATCTATCCCTGCTCCTATTGCTGCTGCCACAGGTTCTTCAATCAGATGAACTTCTCTTGCTCCGGCTGCAAATGTAGCCTCTTCCACTGCTTTTTTTTCTACTTCTGTAACACCACTTGGTACACAGATACTGATTCTCGGCTTCTTAAATGTACGTTTTCCCAGAGCTTTCTGAACAAAATACTTAATCATCTTCTCCGTCACGGTATAATCAGAGATTACTCCTTGTCTGAGTGGTCTTACCGCAATAATATTTCCCGGTGTTCTTCCAAGCATCAGACGCGCTTCTTCACCAATTGCCTTGATCACATTCGTATCACGATCAAATGCGACAACTGATGGTTCTTTCAGAACAACCCCTTTTCCTTTCACATATACCAGTACACTGGCTGTCCCCAAATCTATTCCAAGATCTACTGACATCATAATTTCTATATCTCCCTTCTAAAACGCTCTTTTGCTGTTCTCAGCACTCTACTGCAAATAAACAACTTTGTCTGTTACTGATTCCAGCATTCTCTTTCCTCAATCAAGTGTCTTTTTTCCCTTGAAGGGGTTTATCGTTACTGTTTTTTTCACTCTTGCTGTTGTCAATATTATGTAACCAAAACAGTAATGTTTTATCATCCGCATACTTTAGTATAATAGACTTCGCTTAAAATAGAAAGGCATTTTTTGCATATATTTTACGACTTTTTTCGACTTTTTTTCGTCTTTATTTCTCCAATATAGACGCAATATATTTCCCTGTATAAGAATCTGGATTCTTTGCGACCTCTTCCGGAGTGCCACTTGCCACAACAGTTCCTCCGCGGTCTCCTCCTTCTGGTCCAATGTCAATAATATAGTCTGCCGTCTTAATCACATCCAGATTATGTTCGATTACAATTACTGTATTTCCATCCCCGGAAAGTCTGCGGAGAATCTCTGTTAATTTATGCACGTCCGCAAAATGAAGTCCTGTCGTAGGTTCATCCAGAATATATACCGTTTTTCCGGTACTGCGTTTGCTAAGTTCTGTCGCAAGTTTAATTCTCTGTGCCTCGCCACCTGAAAGCTCTGTAGAAGGCTGTCCCAAACGAATATACGACAATCCGACATCTCTCAACGTCTCCATCTTTCTTCGAATACTTGGCACGTTTTCGAAGAAATCTACCGCTTCTTCCACTGTCATATTCAATACATCATAAATATTTTTCCCTTTATAGCGTACTTCCAGAGTCTCACGATTGTAACGCTTTCCACCACAGACCTCACATGGAACATAAACATCCGGAAGAAAATGCATCTCGATTTTCAGGATTCCGTCTCCTGCACATGCTTCGCAACGTCCCCCTTTAACATTAAAGCTAAACCGTCCTTTCTTGTATCCACGTGCTTTTGCATCCGGCGTTCCTGCAAACAAATCTCGGATCAAATCAAACACGCCTGTATAAGTGGCAGGATTTGACCGTGGCGTCCTTCCGATTGGTGACTGGTCGATATTAATCACTTTGTCAACCTGCTCTAGCCCTTCTATTCTCTTATGTTTTCCGGGGATTGTTCTTGCCCGGTTCAAGTCTCTTGCAAGTCTTTTATATAAAATCTGATTCACAAGAGAACTTTTCCCCGATCCAGACACTCCCGTTACACAAGTCATAACTCCCAAAGGGAATTTTACATCAATGTTCTTGAGATTATTCTCTTGTGCACCGACTACCTTCAGATAACCTGTCGGCTTCTTTCTTTCTGTCGGAACCGGAATCCTGATTTTTCCACTCAAATACGCTCCTGTGACAGAATTTGGATTTTTCATAATTTCCTGTGCATTTCCCACAGCAACAACCTGACCGCCATGTTCTCCTGCCCCCGGACCGATATCTACTATATAATCCGCTGCCAGCATCGTATCTTCATCATGTTCTACTACAATCAATGAATTTCCAAGATCACGCAAATGTTTCAGCGTCGCAAGAAGTTTATCATTATCTCTTTGATGAAGTCCGATACTCGGCTCATCCAGAATATATGCAACTCCGACCAGACCTGATCCAATCTGTGTTGCAAGTCGAATTCTCTGTGCTTCTCCACCGGAAAGTGTTCCCGTCGCACGCGCAAGCGTCAGATAATCCAGACCGACATCCATCAAAAAACTGATTCTTGCTTTGATCTCTTTCAGAATCTGATTACCAATCAACTGCTGTGTCTCTGTCAATTGAAGTTCATCTAAAAATTTCTGAAGACGTTCTATAGAAAGTGTTGTCACTTCTGAAATATTCTTATCTCCAACTGTTACAGCTAAAGCCCCCGGCTTCAAGCGCTGTCCTTTACAGGCTGAGCATGGTGTAATATTCATAAATGTCTCATATTCTGCTTTCATCGTCTGAGAACCTGTCTCACGGTAACGACGTTCCACATTCTTGATCAATCCTTCAAATGCAACCGGATAAATCCCTTCGCCTCTCTGACCTTTATAATAAACCTTCACTTCTTTTCCATCTGTTCCATAAATCAAAACATCATGGATTTCTTTCGGATAGTCCTCAAAAGGGGTGTCCAGATCAAAATGATATTCTTTACACAGTGCATCCAGAATTGCACGTGTGAAGCTGCTCTTGTCTGTACAGGACTGCCATCCTAAAACTGCAATCGCACCTTGATTAATAGACAACGACGGATCCGGAATCATCAGTTCTTCTGAAAATTCCATTTTGTATCCAAGTCCAAAACATTCCGGGCAAGCACCAAATGGATTGTTAAAAGAAAAACTGCGTGGTTCAATCTCATCAATACTGATCTCACAGACAGGACAGGAAAAACTCTGACTGAAATTCATTGGCTCTCCATCGATCACATCTACAAGAAGCAGTCCCTCTGCCAGCTGAAGTACATTTTCCACGGAATCTGTCAGTCGCTTTTCAATTCCAGGTTTTATCACAAGACGATCCACAATAATTTCAATATTATGTTTAACATTCTTATCCAGTGCAATCTCTTCCGAAAGCTCATACATATTGCCATCCACACGAACACGAACATATCCACTCTTTTTTGCACGTTCGAAAAGCTTTGCATGTGTTCCTTTTCTTCCACGTACAACAGGTGCCAAAAGCTGTATCTTCGTTCTCTCCGGAAGCGCCATGATCTGATCCACCATCTGATCTACCGACTGTTTTGCAATCTCACGACCACATTTCGGGCAATGCGGAATTCCAACTCTCGCATATAATAATCGAAAATAATCATAAATCTCCGTAACAGTTCCAACTGTGGAACGTGGATTGTGGTTCGTTGATTTCTGATCGATAGAAATTGCAGGTGAAAGTCCTTCGATACTTTCTACATCCGGTTTCTCCATCTGACCAAGAAACTGTCTTGCATAGGAAGACAGTGATTCCATATAACGTCTCTGACCCTCTGCATAAATTGTATCAAATGCAAGAGAAGATTTTCCAGAACCGCTAAGTCCCGTCAAAACAACCAGTTCATTTCTTGGGATATCTACATCTATATTCTTCAGGTTATTCTCATTCGCGCCTCGTATCTTAATGTACTGTCTGGCGTCCATTTTCTTACCCATTTTGTAATCTCCTATTCCATATCATTGAGCATCTTTTTTAATTCAACAAGCTTATCACGAAGTTCTGCCGCTGCCTCAAAGTTCAATTCCGCTGCTGCCTTCTTCATCTGTTTCGTCAAATCCGCGATCAGTTTCTCCAGTTCTTTTTGGCTCATGGACTCCGGATCTTTTTCAAGCCGCATCTCTTCTGCCGCAACCTTTTTAGAGATACTGATCAGATCACGCACTGACTTCTGAATCGTCTTCGGCGTGATTCCATGCTCTTCATTGTATCTCATCTGAATCTCACGACGACGCTGTGTCTCATCGATCGCCAGCTGCATTGATTCTGTAATCTTATCTGCATACATGATTACATGTCCTTCTGCATTACGCGCTGCACGACCGATTGTCTGAATCAGCGAAGTCTCTGAACGAAGGAATCCTTCTTTATCTGCATCAAGGATTGCAACAAGAGTGATTTCCGGAATATCAAGTCCTTCTCTCAAGAGGTTGATCCCAACCAACACATCAAACACATCCAGACGCATATCTCGGATGATCTCCGTACGTTCAAGCGTATCAATATCCGAATGAAGATATTTTACACGGATTCCTACTTCACGCATATAATCTGTCAAATCTTCTGCCATGCGCTTTGTCAGTGTTGTGACAAGTACTTTATTCTTCTTACTGATCTCTTTGTTCACTTCACCGATCAGATCATCAATCTGTCCTTCTACCGGCCGCACTTCAACTTCCGGATCAAGAAGTCCTGTCGGGCGGATTACCTGTTCTGCTCGAAGAAGTTCATGATTCTTCTCATATTCTCCCGGTGTCGCAGATACAAACATCACCTGATTGATCTTACTTTCAAACTCATCAAAGTTAAGTGGACGGTTATCCTTCGCAGATGGCAGGCGGAATCCATAATCTACCAATGTCTGCTTTCTCGACTGGTCTCCGTGATACATTCCACCAATCTGCGGGATTGTCTTATGTGACTCATCAATCATCATAATAAAATCATCCGGGAAATAATCGATCAATGTATACGGAGCCTGTCCCGGTCGAAGCCCTGCCAAATGTCTGGAATAATTCTCAATTCCGGAACAAAATCCAGTCTCCTTAAGCATCTCAATATCAAAATTCGTTCGCTCCGCAATACGCTGTGCCTCTAAAAGCTTATCATTTCTCTTAAACTCTTTGACACGTTCTTCTAATTCTTCTTCAATATCTGCCACCGCACGTTTGATATTCTCACGGTCAACCACGTAATGAGATGCCGGAAAGATTGCTACATGCTTCAGTTCGTCCTTCACTTCTCCTGTCAAAATATCAATCTCTGAAATCCTGTCTATCTCGTCTCCAAAGAATTCCACACGAATCGCTGTGTCACTCTCATATGCCGGAATGATTTCCAAAACATCTCCACGCACACGAAATGTACCACGGTGGAAATCCATATCATTACGATCATACTGGATCTCAATCAGCTTTGCCATTACTTCATCACGATCTTTGATCATACCAGGACGCAAAGAAACTACCATGTTCTGGTAATCTACCGGGTTACCCAGCCCATAGATACAAGATACACTTGCAACAATGATCACATCTCTTCGCTCCATCAGTGACATAGTTGCGGAGAGTCGAAGCTTATCAATCTCGTCATTGATGGACGAATCCTTGGCAATATATGTGTCTGAAGATGGAACATATGCTTCCGGCTGATAATAGTCGTAGTAGGAGACAAAATATTCCACTGCGTTATTTGGAAAGAACTCTTTGAATTCCCCATACAGCTGCGCAGCCAGCGTCTTATTATGTGCAATAATCAATGTCGGCTTGTTCATCTGTTGAATGACATTCGCCATGGTAAATGTCTTACCAGATCCAGTAACGCCAAGCAACGTCTGACACTGGTTTCCTTCTTTGAAGCCTTCGACCAGCTCTTTAATTGCCTGCGGCTGGTCGCCAGTTGGGTTGTATTGTGATACTAATTCAAAATGATCCATGTAATTTCTCCTGAGCGCTCTAATTTAGCGGTGATATTTTAGAAATAGTAGTTGTTTTCTTAGTATTGTTACTTGTATAGTATATCATTCAGGAGAAAAAAAGTACAGAACTAAATCGAATGTTTGTTCTGTACTTTTAATTCTTATTTTTCCAAATGTATCAATATATCATCTAACATCGCTTCAAAAAACTCTGCTGTTGGTTGTTCGTCTTTTTCCTTTATACGAATCAGTTCGTTTAAATCTTTATCAGATAAACATAAAATCAACTTTCCATTTTCCCTCAAGCAACCTTTTGTTGCTGAAAGTGCATTTCTACTTGCTCCTTCTCTTGACACAATAATTGCCACACTTCTTAATGCCTTTTTATACAAATATTTTTCTGTCGTATAAATTTCTCTTTGAGTTATTTTTTCTTTATAATTTTTGAATTCAAATACTATATATTTTGTATTAAAATAATTTTGTATTGTGTTAAAGAAATCCTGATTCACCCCATTTTTGATTTTACAACACAAATCAAAACAGTATAACCCATCATTGGAATGCTCTTGCACAGCCCATAAACTCAAATACTCTCCAAGTACATTTTTCAAAATTTCTGTACAAATCTTTTCATATTCCTTAAAAAATTCTTTTCCCGGTTGTATATCTTTTAACTGTTCTTCCCATGTTCTCTCCCTTTTTTCGATTTGTTTTTCTTCAAATAATTGTGGCTCTGGAATTTCTAATTGTAAATCATCCACACTATATGTTAATAACGATATAAATTCATTTTTTATATCTGAGTATTCTTCAAATAACCAAAGTAAATTTTTCACATCCCAAATATTTATCCCGTATGTTTCAAAACAATTTGCTTTTATTTCTTTTGAAACAATATTTCCGATAACTAAAATTAAATTATCACCTTTTAATCGCAATAATCTTTCACATGCTCGCTTTATATTTTTTTCAATTGCATAATCGCTATTGTAAATTTTTAATTCAAAACAAATATCTTTTCCATCAACATTACATTTAAAATCACACAATTTTTCTTCTGCTATATTTTTACACTTTGTGATAAGATATCTTCTAAACAATTCTGCAAATGTTTGTTCTCTCATCATATTCGACTTTTGTAAAATATTTCTTTTCAATGTATTTCCTATTTCACTTGCTATTTGTTCCATGATTTTTATATTAGGAGCATACATCAATTGTCTATACATCCACGCTTTATTTCTTGTATCAAGTCGATAATCATCTGGCAGATTCTTCAACCTTGCCAATTCTCTATGAGTTATCTTTCTGATTACTTTTTTATTCCTGACCAATGGAATCTTTATTAAATTTGTATCTGCTAAATCTGATTCTATGTATTTATTTTGTTTCCAACAAAAAAATGTATCTTTTGTACTTATCTCACTAACATAATTGTGATTAACGTTTCGATAAAATTCTTCTACAGGCTTATTTTCCAATATTTCTTCTGGAGAAAGCATTTTCTTTTCATTAAAATAAGGAAATTCAAATGCATCATCTAATGACCTATGAATTGCCACCAAATAGACTCTTTTCTCTACTATCGGTAATCCAGTTGCCTGTTCTGTAGATATTAGCTTATATTTGTAATTATATCCTCTACTATTTATATCGTCTAACAACTGTACAAACTGTTTCAATTTCAAACAAGACTGCGGTATAAAAAAGCATATAATTTTCGGCATTCTATAATCTAAAATCAATTTAATGACATTATTAACATCTCTGGCATTTTTTTGTTTTCGACCAGCTATACTTAAATCTCTATAAAATGCTCTATAAAAATCACATGCTAATATATCTATATCCGGCATATCTTCCAAATTGCTTGCCCATAATTGATCCAGTTCATTTATTTCATCACTTATATTTTTCTTATAAAGTTCAATTGCCCTTCTATCCTTTTCATAAGCTGCAACAACGCTACAACCAGCATTTTCAAATCCCATCGTCATTGCACCTATGCCAGCACCTAATATTATAACTTTATTCTCCATACGCGTTCATCCTTCCATATAATCTCCATTTACATGTTACAGCATGTTGCGATATAGTTTTGCTCTTTATATCTTAATATGTTAAAGCAACCGCTCTCAAATTAATTGTTTTTATTAGTTCCCGTCATCCTTCCGAATCTCATCAATAATCCGACCTATATTACAAGTAATCTTTCCTTTACACTGATGAATATCCTCATTGATTTTCTTTTCCTGCTCAATAGCAATCTCTATATTCTTCGCCAGTTCTCCAATTGCAGAATTCTTTTTGGGATTGATTCCTGTTCTGGCAAGTAACAACTTATAGATAAATGTCTGATGTCCATCTTTTTCATTCTGGATAATCTGTTCAGCATTCGGCTCAATATCATCTTCATATGAATTTTCATAATGTAACAGCAGGAACAGTTCAAATGCCGGATTACTAACCGCTAATATATTATTCTTTTCACCTTCTACTACCAATTCATCATAATCAAGTACTTTTTCTTCAAAAATATCCCCATCAAATACAACTATCATCTTATCTCGTTCTTTATCAAATGCTATTTCCGGATTTTCTTTCTGATTTTCTGCGAACTCAATCAAACGTCTTGGAAATGAAATATCCCTGTCTCCCTCTGTTTTTTCAAGTAACCGGATATCGATTAATGGATGAATATTTAATTCTTTTCGTATATCAATTAACTTTTTGAAATACCATGTTTCGGTATTAGCACCCTCACATATGAAGAAATATTTACGATAAGGCTCAATCTGTTCTTCTTCATCTGTAGTTCTGCTATTCCAATTCGTATAACTTCTTACTGGAGCCAAGGCTACTCCTCCTCTCTAAA
>ENA-OPVT01000579-OPVT01000579.1-human-gut-metagenome-genome-assembly--contig:-NODE-579-length-26895-cov-11.474218_pt1 | contig 26895 bp, 15 predicted proteins | sample MGYA00241499_ERZ501990 | MGnify/ENA primary metagenome ERZ501990 (study PRJEB25962, sample SAMEA2042104) | human gut metagenome | biome: human gut; feature: human-associated habitat; material: faeces...
TCAAAAACTGTGAAGTATACAGAGCTTTAAATGATGATGACGCAACTCTTTACAATACACTGTGGCAGAGGCTCAAATCAGATTAAAAATGGATTGCGCAGCTGTATTTTGTATGATATCACAAAAATGAAGTCTAAAAATTGTACAAAAATACATATTGCAAACTTCAACAAACAATGATAGAGTAAAACCCACGAAGCGCCCTGCTTCGTGGGTTTTACTTTTCCACGAGATCCGATATTTTTATGCTCCGCAAGGAGATTCATGAAATACACGGAGTTTTTACATACTATAGAAACAGAAATAACCGCAAGACTTGACAATAATTTCAAGCTTACCATCCATCCTGTCAAAAAGAACAACGGGATGATCTACGACGGATTGGTGATTATCAATCCCAAATTCAATATAGCACCGACTATTTATCTCAATCCTTACTACCATTGGTATCTTGATGGTGTATCCATTGATTCTATTCTCGATGCAATTTTATCCACCTACAATGATTTCAAGCCAACTGAAGATTTTGACATAAGCTTCTGTGATGATTTTTCCAAGGTAAAGGAGAAAATAATTTTCCAGCTCATAAGCTACGACAAAAACCAAAAGCAGCTAAAGGACGTGCCCTATATCAAATATCTGGATTTTGCCATCATATTTGAAGTATATGTAGGAGCGCAACTGCCTGAATTTGGCACCATTACAGTCACAGATGCGCTTCTGTCACGCTGGGGCATAGATACAGAAACACTAATCCGCGCCTCAATGCAAAATACACCAAGGATACTTCCATGCTCAATAATCAACATGGCAGAGTTTCTTGCCAAAAAATGTCCGGGCTATGCCAATCAGATGCGCGCAGTCTGTGATTTTGACAGCCTGCCTATGTATATCCTTACAAACAGCAGGCAGACAAACGGTGCATCTGCCATACTCTACCCGGGTGTGCTAAGCTCGCTGGCAAAAAAGCTCGGCGGCAATATGCTGCTCATACCAAGCAGTATCCATGAGTTTCTGGTAATGCCACTGGATAGCGACATAGATGTCTGCAACCTAAGCGAATTCATCTGTGAGGTAAACTCTACAGAGGTACGCGACGAGGAAGTACTCGGCGAGAGGTACTACATATACGATAGTAAAACAGACACTGTCTACTGATAATCATATAACCCGATAACACAAAATACCGGATATCATATCATAGATATGTATCCGGTATTTTACTTTCTAAGAACATATTTGGAAATTCATGAAAATTATTGGCCTGTTATTTGCAGAACGATGTACTAGTTGCCAAGCAGCATGTCGTAAAGCTTCTCATACTCTTTCGCAGATGCCTTCCATGAGAAGTCATGCCTCATGGCGCGCTGCATCATCTCCTGCCATCTGTCCTTATGGTTTTCAAACACATCAAGAGCATATTTGATGACATGCAGCATATCATGCGCATTATAATTGGCAAAGGAAAAGCCATCGCCCGTATTCTCGTACTCATTGTACGGCACTACAGTGTCCTTAAGACCACCGGTCTCCCTGACTATAGGCAGCGTACCATATCGCATAGACATGAGCTGGCTCAAGCCGCACGGCTCAAAAAGAGACGGCATGAGAAATGCGTCACAGCCTGCATATATCTCATGTGCATTTTCCTCTGAGTAACCGATATATACTCCAAGCTTCTGCGGATACCTGCCATGGAAATAATTAAACATCTCCTCGTACTGCTGCTCTCCTGTGCCCTGCACTATAAACTGTACATTCATGGTGGAAAGCATCTCCTCCATCACATATGCCACCAGATCAAAGCCCTTCTGATTTGTCAGACGCGAAACTATTCCAATCAGCATGACATCCTTATCCACAGCCAGACCATACTTCTCCTGCAGCTGACGCTTATTAACGACCTTTCCACTCAATTCCCTTACAGAAAAATGCTTATCCAGATATGTATCCTTCATAGGATTAAAGACATCATAATCTATACCGTTTACAATGCCTCTCAAATGCCTGCGCCGCTCAAGCATCAGGCCATCCAGGCCCTCTCCGCCCTCAGGTGTACAGATTTCATCTGCATATGTCGGACTGACAGTCGTAATCTCATCTGCATATACTATGCCGCCCTTTAAATAATTAGCCTCACCATAGAACTCCAGCTCCCCTGAATTAAAAATATGCTCCGGAAGTCCTGTAACATCAGCCACCTCTTTAATCTTCCATCGCCCTTGAAACTTCATATTGTGAATGGTAAAGACTGTCTTGATACCGGCATAGAAATTGTCTGAGCCGTATACTGTCTTTAGAAAAACCGGCAAGAGTCCTGTCTGCCAGTCATTACAATGTATCACATCCGGGGCAAAATCTATAACCGGCAAAGCCTCAAGCACCGCCTTTGAAAAGAAAGCAAACTTCTCCACATCCTCGTATATATTGTTGTATGGCTTATCTCCTGCAAAGTAAAACTCATTGTCGACAAAATAATATGTCACACCATCATACTGCGATGTAAAAATCCCCACATACTGCCTGCGCCAGTTGAGATTGACATAAAAATGACAGACGAACTTAAGCTGTGGCAGTAATTTATCATCCATACATTTGTACTTCGGAAGTATAACTCTCACGTCATATCTGTCCTTGTCAAAATATTTCGGTAAAGATCCCACTACGTCAGCTAGTCCACCTGTCTTCATATAAGGTATTGCCTCTGATGCGGCCATTAATATTTTCATTTTGTCCATGCTGAAACCTCCCCCAGACTACAGTTATTTAAACAACGATTAATCTGATAAAAAATATAGTATACATCCTGAAACCAATAGAATGTATACTATATTATATCACGCGGGAGTACATTTTGCCTAGTAAATTTATCAAAACGTGGTTTTATTTGTCTATAATGACGATTTTTACATCCCTAGACGTATTTTGTCTGTAATCAGGGCAATAAACTCCGAATTGGTAGGCTTGCCCTTACCATAGTTTACAGTGTATCCAAACATGGAGTCTATCGTATCCATCCTGCCTCTGCTCCATGCCACCTCGATAGCATGCCTTATGGCTCTCTCCACCCTGCTTGATGTAGTCTTGTACTTCTTTGCAATAGTGGGATACAAAAGCTTTGTGATAGAGCTAAGCATTTCCATATCCTCAACGCACATCACTATCGCAGTCCTAAGATACTGATATCCCTTTATATGAGCCGGAACACCTATCTCATGAATGATATCCGTCACCTGTGTCTCAAGGGATTTTTTCTCCATATATGTATCATCAAGTGGCTCAGTGTCACCGGATGCTCTCTTTACATACACAAGTACCACATCAGAACCGGCATTACCGTTTATCATGTTGTATGCTTCATCACTACTTCTTGCTGTTCCTAAAAACTCCATGCCCTTTAATAAACTCTGCATGTTTTTCTTTTCGTCTGCTACTGCGACATTTAAAGTGCTCATCAAACTCTCCTATGCCGCCAATTACTGTCATGTCAAAACAAATTGTATGCTTTTATGATAACACATTTTGTCGAATTTTGTCGAGAGCGTATTTTTTTTTAATTTTATGTAACCATTCAGCCCACGCATATTCGCAAAACTGCACGATACCCGTGCTTTCTCTATTCTTCAAACTGAGAGTTATACAGCTCTGCATAAAATCCGTTCTTTGCAAGAAGCTCATCGTGTGTACCCTGCTCGATAATGTCTCCGTCCTTCATGACAAGAATCATATCGGCATTCTTGATAGTAGACAGCCTGTGGGCGATGACAAAGCTTGTTCTGCCCTTCATCAGATTGTCGAGTGCCTTCTGGATACGGATTTCTGTACGTGTATCGACAGAGGATGTGGCCTCATCAAGGATAAGGATTGGATTGTCTGCAAGGATAGCTCTTGCTATTGTCAAAAGCTGCTTTTGTCCCTGTGACACATTGGAAGCATCCTCATTGAGCTCCATATCGTAGCCACCCGGCAATGTCTGGATAAAGTGATGCGCATGTGCTGCCTTTGCTGCCGCGATGACCTCCTCATCTGTGGCATCCAGACGGCCGTAGCGGATATTTTCCATAATGGTGCCCTTAAAGAGCCATGTGTCCTGCAATACCATGCCGAATGCATCTCGCAGATCGGCTCTGTTGTAATCCCTGATATCATGTCCGTCTACAAGAATGGCACCTGAGCTTACATCATAAAATCTCATAAGAAGCTTGACCATGGTAGTCTTTCCCGCTCCTGTCGGTCCAACGATAGCAACCTGCTGTCCCGGCTTTACCTTTGCAGAAAAATCATTGATGATGATCTGGTCAGGATTATAACCAAAGTGTACATGCGAAAACTCTACACTTCCCTCGATATGGTCTGGCTTTACAGGATTTTCCACTGTTATATCCTCTTCCTCCTCATCGAGGAACTCAAATACACGCTCAGATGCAGCCGCCATCGACTGAAGCTGGTTTGCCACCTGCGCTATCTGCTGGATTGGCTGTGTGAAATTCTTCACATACTGTATAAATGCCTGGATATCACCGATTGTGATGACATTCTTTATGGCAAGTATACCACCTGAGATGGCTACTCCCGCATATCCTAAGTTTCCTACAAACTGCATGATAGGCATCATAAGTCCTGAAAGGAACTGTGATTTCCATGCGGATTTGTAGAGCACATTGTTGGCCTCCTTAAAGGTCTTTACAGTCTCAGCCTCTTTATTGTATGCCTTTATGACAAGGTGACCTCCGTACACCTCCTCGACCTGTCCGTTGATATGTCCCAGATACTCCTGCTGCTGTCTGAAGTATTTCTGTGAATGCTTTATGACAAACGAAATAAGTATCATCGAAACTGGCAGGATAACGAGTGAAATCAGCGTCATGAGCGGTGAAATAGACAGCATCATGACCAGTGTACCGACCAAAGTGGCAACAGATGTAATAATCTGTGTGATACTCTGGTTCAAGCTCTGTCCGAGTGTGTCCACATCGTTTGTGATACGCGAAAGTACTTCACCATATGTCCTTGACTCGAAATACTTCATCGGCATACGGTTGATTTTGCTCGTGATGTCCTTACGCATCCTGTAGCAGGTCTTCTGCGTGATGCCTGTCATGATAAGTCCCTGGGCGAACATAAAGATGGCACTCACCACATATAAAGCCAGCGTAAACAAAAGAACCTTTGCAATATAATCAAAATCTATGCCGCCTGTTCCTGCAATCTTGTTCATGAGTCCCTCGGCAAGCGCAGTGGTGGCTTTACCCATGATCTTCGGTCCTGCAACGGAGAAGACAGTCGAAACTGCTGCAAAAATCATAACTGCAATGATAGCAGCCCAGTATCTGCCGAGATACTTTATGAGTTTCTTTGTAGAGCCCTTGAAATCCCTGGCCTTTTCTGTGACCATTCCGGGGCCACGTCCCATTGGCCCTCTTGGCCTCTTAGGAGGCATCTTAAACTGTTCGTTATTATTCTCACTCATCTTACATGCCCTCCTTTTTGTTATCATCAATTCCAAGTTCCCTGGCTGAAAGCTGTGACTGTGCAATCTGCATATATACATCGCAATTCTTAAGAAGCTCCTCGTGGGTGCCTTTTCCTACGATTTTACCGTCATCGAGCACGAGAATCTGGTCAGCATGAATAATCGTGCTGATACGCTGTGCCACGATAATGACGGAAGCATTCTCTGTAACCTCTGCTAAAGCTGCACGCAGACGCGCATCAGTCTTCATATCGAGTGCTGAAAAGCTGTCATCAAACACATAGATATGAGGGTCCTTTGCGATAGCTCTTGCTATGGCAAGCCTCTGCTTCTGACCTCCTGACACGTTGGAGCCGCCCTGTGCGATTGAGCTTTCATACCTGTCATTCTTTGTCTCGATAAACTCAGAAGCCTGTGCGATATCCGCAGCCTTTTTTATCTGCTCATCACTCGCGTCTGCTTTACCAAAGCGCAGGTTTGAGGCGATGGTTCCCGAGAAAAGAATACCCTTCTGCGGAACAAAGCCTATTGACTCGCGAAGCTCGCTTAGTGTGTAGTCTCTGATATCGTGTCCATCAAGCTCTATTGAGCCTCCAGTCACGTCATAGAAACGCGGAATCAGGTTTACAAGTGTAGACTTTCCACAGCCGGTACTTCCGATGATAGCTGTGGTTTTGCCCGGCTCCGCCACAAAATCAATGTCTGAAAGCACATCCTCCTTTGCTCCCGGATATCTGAAATCCACATGGTTGAAACGGATAACACCTCTGTGATCAGCCTCAGTAACAGGCTCTTTTGGATCATTTACAGTGCTGTTTGTCTTTATAACCTCATCGATACGCTCTGCCGCAACACCAGCTCTCGGAAGCATGATGGACATGGCTGAAAGCATGAGGAATGACATAACAATCATCATGGCATATGTAATAAACGCAGTCATGGTACCTACCTGCATAGAACCCTTGTCTATTCTGCCTGCTGCAACCCACACGATACCAAGTGTGATGCAGTACATGATCATGGACATACCCGGCATCATAAAGGTCATGACACGGTTTGTAAACAGCTGTGTGCGTGTAAGCTCACGGTTAGCCTCATCAAATCTCTTTTCCTCCTCCTTCTCACGGCCGAAAGCCCTGATAACGGAAAGACCTGTAAGAATCTCACGAGAAACAAGGTTTACCTTGTCTACAAGACTCTGCATAATCTTGAACTTTGGCATCGCAATGCCAACCAGTGTGAAAATAAAAACCATGATGGCAGCAACCGCAATGGCAATCACCCACTCCATGCCGGATTTGGTCTGTGCAACCTTGATGATACCACCGATACCAACGATTGGCGCGTAAAGCACCATACGAAGCATCATAGTAGTAACCATCTGAATCTGCTGTATATCGTTCGTGCTTCTAGTAATCAGTGATGCCGTAGAGAATTTGTTAATCTCGGCATTTGAAAAACCTACAACCTTTGAAAAGGTCTTCTCCCTCAAATCCCTGCCGACAGCGGCACCGACCTTTGAAGCCGCAAAACCTACAACACATGCTGCTATAAGCATAATAGCTGCAAAGGCTGCCATCTTGGCGCCTGCCTTCCACAGATAAGCAACCTGATTGGCATCCACGTCGATTCCTGCATTCTCATCACACTTTGTCGCAAAAGTTACACCCATGGACTTTAAAGTAGCTGAACCCACCGCATCGATTTTTTCCTGCACCTTGCTTCTTATCTGCTTTATCATGTTATCATCGAGCGCTACTCCCTGCGGGATAGCCGATGCATCCACATCCATCTGCTCACCCGACTGAAAAGCCTGATATGCCATGACAAGAGGAACCAAAAGCTCCTCATCCAGCTTATCAAGTGTGTCCGAATCAGCTGTCAGCTTGTATTTTGCCACACCGTCATCAGATTTTGAAGCATCCTCTGCCTCATAACAGTCCGTAAATTTTTCTTTCTCGTCAGACAGCATAAATGTCTGTGCCATCTGATAATCCTCCGATGTAATCTCCTTTGGCAGGATATGCTCAATGCCATGATCCTGGATACCAACATCAATGATGTCAGATGTGTACGCAGGCAAAGCCAGATCACAGTAAGCCTGAGCAATGAGAAAAACAAATATTAATATGATCCATCGCCAGTATGGAATCAGGTTTTTGAAAATTTTACTCATAAACGTTTCCTTTCTTTCCGGTTAATTATCCCCCATACACGAATGCAAAAATATCCGCAATCGTGCGCATACTATCTATTTTATCAATAAGCGCGGATAATTCAATAAAGAAAGTATAAAGAAACAGTAAAAAAACAGAGACTATATAAATGGTTTATATAAGTCTCTGTTTGATAAATTGTGCTTAAACGAAAAGTATGTGATAGCCAGGAGCCTTTGAAAACTAATCCAAATCAGCAAGACCTACACGCTGTATCTGGAAGGTCTTGTATGCCTTTGCTGTTGTAGTTTCTTTATCACCACCGCTCACCTGTGACTGGTAAATCTTACTATATCCTACGGCATAAATCTTTATAGAATTAGCTCCCTCCGGTAAAGCACTCAATGGTACCTTTACCTTATATGTCTTGTTATTTTCAAAGAAGTCCCTTGGATCCTTATTTAATTGACTGTTTTCTTTACTGTTATTTATCTGTTCATTTTCTGTTCCATCATTATTCAGTGTATAGATATCCCAGTCCACCTTCTTTAAGTAAATCTTATCATTTCCGGTGCCAATCGTTTCATCATTTGGATTTTTTTGCGGATCCTCGATATAAAAATCCAAATAAACAACAGTTTTTTCATCAATCTGATTTCGCACAAGGTTTGAATCCTTTACCGTAAAATAAACATCCTGCGTACTGTCTGCACCATCTAGTCTGGCATCCGCTTTATTAGCTGCTTCTTCTTCAATGGCATCATCAATAGTTGCATATAATGTAGTTATGTCATTTGAATCAGTATCTGCATTCTCCTTAAGATAAATTGACGGCTCATGAACTGATGCACTATATGCAGCAATCATAGTGTTTATATAAAGTTTCAATTCATCCTCATTATTTGAGAAATCGGAATGTCCTACACCTGAGTATGTTACATTTCCCATTGTGTAAATATAATAATTATTTCTTACATCCTTTGGAGACTGGTCATAAACTCCATGGCCTGACAAGGTATACCATACAACAATATCACTCTCACCATCACCATCAGCATCCTGATTCATATCCAGCTGGTAGTACTGCTTATGAGTGGTAGCTATTTTTATTTCGTCAGCAATCTTAAAAGGATATGTGGTAATCTGTCCTGAATTAACCTTGACTGCCTTATTAGTCTTAGCTTCAACATCATTACCATCTAGCCCTGAATACAGCCTGTACTCGCCATGATCGTTACCATTATCTTTCCACTGATACTGATTTAAATCTGCATAAGTAAATCCCTGATTCTGTCTGACAATAACTGAATTATCGGATTTTGGCTCATATGCAATATCAGTGTTATTCTTTTCAGCGGTCTCTACAGCTTTTGTAAAATCCGAATCAGTACTCTTTAATGTATTGCCCTTCTTTAAATACTCATTTGACAGGATTCCATACCTGTCCAGTCCGACAGTATCACGAATTATAGAGTTAAACTTATATCCCCAGACATTATTATATGTAGTATCATTTTTATTATTACAAAATGATGTTGTATCATGAGCAAACAATACTGGTTTTCCTGACTGGATATAGGCTTTTATTTTATCGAGATGATTATTTGTATTATCAATATCATAACAATCACCAAATCCAATCACAAGCATATCGTATGTCTGCAGCTTATTACATACCTCATCCATTTTATTTACGTCATCATAATAAACTGTTTCTATATCCAGGTCAAAATCCTTCACTTTATTAAGTAATTCATGAAACTTTGTATTGCCATTCTTCTGTGTCTGCATATCAAAATTTCCCTTAAAGTCCTGATTATGCTTCAAGTGTGAATTAATCTGAAGAATCTTGACTTTTGTAGGACTGCCTTTGGAATTTTTGACATACACATATCCGGATTTCTGATCATATCTGTAGCTATTTGTAGCCTGACTCACACGAAGCTGCCAAGGCATAACTCCTACAAATCCATTCGGCAAATCATAAACCAGTTTATAATTATAATTGCCTGCATTCAGACTATACATATATTTACCATCATCACCCATTACCGGATTCACAATAGTGCCATCACAATATAATTTTATTTTATTTGCAGCTATTCCTTCATTGGTCGTCGAAAACTTACCATCAGAATTTGAATCCAAGAACAGCTGTGCATTAAAACTCGCTTTAGAATCCGCACCACCTGCATTGTTTATTGAAAATTCCAATGTAATCTGATTATTACTAATCTCAACATAATCTGTATCTTTTACTTTTTCCTGCTCCTTGAGTAATATTTCAGGTTTTTCAGTAGTCAGGTAGGTAACAAGCACCGCTGTCTCATTTGACTTATTTTTTAAGTCTCCCTTGTTGTCCACTTTAAGAACATTATCTTTATCTTTTGCATAACATAAAAGAGTAAAAACATTTGAACAGTTATCAATGTAATCCTCATTAATTCCACTTTTATACTTGCTATCATTGCTGAAAAAGCCATCTGAAAAGACGACAGGAAAGCCCGCCTTTATATAATCCTCCAATTCTGAAACCTTCTGCTTAGTAATATCATTGCCTGAGCCTCTGTATGTGTTTGGAGCAGTTAAATAATCAGCATTATTTCCATTTCCTCTTGATGTAAGCTGAGTATTAAGCGCCTCTCCATTATTTATATAATCAGTATCCAGCAATCCCGCATGACCATTCTTGAGCATATCATATCCCCAATAATTTACCACATCTTTCGGATTTATAACAACAATGTCACCAACATTTGAGTATTTAAGCCCATCCATTTTCCAATCATTATATACTGTATGACCATCTCTATAATTCAGATTATCGGCTACAAGTCCCATATATATCATATCATAATTATTGAGATCCTCTATTCTTCCAATAAATTCTGCACTCGTAACCCTTGTTATTGTAACCTTTTTTTTCTCCGGGCATCTTGATCCAAGCCAATTTTTTAGCTTATCATAATTTAAAGCGTCAGACTCATTTTTTACAGTTCCGGGCTCTATATCCAGTATGTTCAGACTATCTGTCGGATTTATAATGTCTCTTTTATCGGCATACGATATGATATAGCTTAAAACTATCGCCTTTGAAATCTCCTTGTCATAGTATGCATACTCGTCCTTTCCAAGAGTATCATTTTCTTTTTTCCTGCTTGTATTCTCTGAGTTGATATACTCTGCTATCTCGTCAAAATTTTCATTTTTAGCTGCTTCGACAAATTGAGTTTCATCTTCATTTGCAATAAATGCAGAAGCAAAATCATCTCTTAAAACAAATGGCACATCCGTACTAGGATTATAGTTTCGTGGAATGACATATTCGTTGCCGACCACATAGCCATGTGTACGAGTTGAACTGGCAACTTTGTAATACGTTATGACATTTTTATCATTCCAGTTAATAAAATTATCAGTAGAGTCCTTTGTAAAATTCAAGGAACTGAAATTGTTACAGCTCAAAAGACCTGCAAGCTTTTTAATATTACTTGAGTAATCTGCAGATGAAGAAGCCCACACAATACCATTATCCACTATAACAGGCATCATGATACCACTCTGGTGTACACGCTGGACTATCTGCTTTACCTTGTCCCATGAAATGTCATTATCATTATTATATTTTGCAGCGTTGTTTTCTAAATCTTTTGAAAGGATGGACTTTGAGCCGGAAAGATAGAGTAAATCAATTGTTGACACATCTATCTGCTCAAGCTCCTTGGGTGTGACCGTTTTTACCTTGAAGGTCATATTGGCAGTCTTATCATCATCGCCTGTCTTGCCCTCCTGATTGAATACACCTGTTCTGAACCAGTTATTGTTCTTGAAACCACCCTTATAATATATGTGTGTAGTATTTACAGGATAATCAAGCGAGCCGTCTTTATCAGCCACCATGATATAGTCACCATTTCCCTTACCCACATAGGTGTATGTCTGGCTGTCCTTAACTATATCAAAATATCCGTCTGTGTCATGTAGAATTATTTTCTCATTGGCCTCATTTGAGTCGGTGGTTGATGTATCACCTGTATTTATCTTCTCATACGGATTTTGAGTATCAAGCACTGCTCCATACTCACCGGTTTCATCATAATTAAACTCGATAGGTACATTACTGTCCACCTCGTAGTAGGTCTCGTCATCCGTAATCTTATCTGCAGGCACATACTCCATCTCAACCGTATAATATGTATACTTATCATAATCCGGCTTATTGGCACCTGCCAGAGCTGCCATTTGGTCGGCTCTTGCAACAAATTTATACGGTGATGTGGTATCTGAGTTGTCTGCCCTGTATATATAGGCCTTTGGATCATATTTGGCGACGTTTTGCATACCCTTATCAGAAACAATGGCATATGAGCTCTTGATAGCATAGACTACATGCTTCTCAACTGTATCGTCACCTGTGCCTGCTTCTTTCGTATTGTCTGTGCTGCTGTCTGTATTTCCATCAGCCTTCTGTGTATTATCATCAGATACCAGATACTGTGTATTTGTCATGCCATTAGGCAATTCGACAGCAGTAAAAGCAACACTGTAGTAGCCTCTTTTTCCGGGTGCCTTAATTTGATTGCCATTTTCATTCTCTGTATTACCGGTACTGCCTGTATCCACAGATTCAGAGCCATCTTCCGTCTCATCATCGCCCTGCATGAAAACATAATAGTCAACATTCTGTCTGTATTGACCTGTAGGCAAGCCGTCTTTATCGACAGAGAGCTTGTAATCAGTATTGAACTTGTAGTCACCATTCTCCTGCTTGGTCATCTTGTAGCCAGAGGTACCCTGATTTATTCTATCCATATTTACAAGTTTAAGCTCACTCCAGCCATCTCCCTGATTGACATAGCTCTCCTCATACGGCTCATAATAAAGTGGCTTTGTGTTGTCCTTGTTTTCAGTAGTAATAGGCTCAAGCTTTGTTTTCAGACCTGACATATAGTCAGCCCTTTTTTGTACACCGGCACCATCTTCGTCAGACATCTTCTTCAGTGTTCCAAACCAATCGTCAGGCTCCTGACCATCAATCAGATAGCCGATGGATGCCATTTTCTTGTCAGGCACTACCTCCACTATATTGAATGGCTTGTCCTTGCCATGTGAACTGACTATATCAGATATTCCATTGAATGCTACATTTGCATCGACCTTTGTAAGGCTGTCATTCAGCACAAAAGCTGCCACAACGAGACATCCTGTAAGTGTGAGTGATATTGGAACCACTATTTTTTTTCTTAATTTGCTCATTGCGATTGCTCCTTTGTAAAAAACTACTCGGTTTAATAATATGTGTAAAACGTAACTGTATTTGACTTAAATTTAGGCTCTTTCTCAAGTCCAAGCCATACGCTGATATTTAACTTTTCTCCGACAAGAAAATTTTTTCCGAGAGTGATATGCATTTCTTTATTTTGATTACCATCTACAATATAATAATTAAGATAGTTCCTATATTTAGGATCATCAGGCTTATCTTGTGCTCCGGTTTCTCCGCCAATCTCCTTTGAACTAAACTTAAATATTCCATCAGGCTCACCATTGCCCTCCGGACCATAAATCAGTTTGCCATCATCGCCCATTTTAAAGGATATATCTCCCTTGTGCTCAGTTGCACCTGTTGAGCTGACACTTTCTACCTCCATATGCCATACAAAATCCTTAACCTGATATTTGTCTTTTAATGGAGAACTCCTTAACTCATTTTCATCAATATTCAAATGATGAGTCTGTCCTAAATTAAAATGCTTATCTGCATCACACTGCAGAATATTAATTGGATGTGCTACGTTTACAGTTACCTTTGCCTTAAGGTCTTTGTTTTCATCAGATTGTACATATACCTCAAACTGTGTTATGGTAGTACTCTTGATCAAAATATTATAGACATCACCGGTTTTTTTGCCCTGATCATCAACATCTCCATTTTCAGCTGATACTGACCAGGTAGCTTTTGTTGCATCATATTTTCCGCCAAGAATCTTATCCGTAAACTGTAATCTATTATTATTTGGATCATTAATCATCTCATAGTATACCGTTCCATTGGTTACATCCTTGCCTTTGTAATATATCCTTATTCCTTCAGGCTCTGCCGGTGCCACATACTCCACATCTGCTCCTGTCGGCACCTTATTGCGCATAGTGAAGTTCTGCTTTGATGTATACTTCTTGTCCCCTGCCTTAAAGTCCACGACAATTCCGACAGAGTTCTTGCTTTCTGCCTCGCTTAAATCTGGGGTAAAGCCTGTGACATTTTCTGCCATAAGAGATTCCTTGCCCTGACCATCTGCCTTCACCGCACCTGTTGCAGGATCCAGTGTATCCTTTCGCAGATAAATTTTGTGCTCTGATGGTCTGTATATGATATTGTATGTACAATCCTTGTTGTAGATAATCAGCTTGCTGTCGGATGATGTTTCCTCAGATGATGCTTCTTCGGATGACGCTTCTTCCGCTGATGCAGTTGCAATATAACCGGCCTCAGGGGCTGCTGATGCCACCTCCACCGGCGCTGCCACTGTAGCAGGCTCATACTTGACACCCTTTTGCGCATCAATTATCAGGTCTCCTATCTGATTCATCGTAAGCTGTGCCTCATACTGTAAATCTACATCCTTTGAAGCATACTTATACTGCTTCGTGCTCGTACCGATAAAGCCTGCAACAGCCAGACCCAGTATTCCCATTATCGCCATGACAATGACAAGCTCAACAAGTGTAAAGCCACTGTTTTTCCTATTATTTGATTTGTTCATGCGCTTTAAAAGTTTCATGGTTCATCTTCCTCTCCGATTTCATCATACAACCTTATAACAGCCTTGCGTCAAAATAAAATATTCATCATTAAACTATGTAAATTACTCACATACCACCTTACCGGTCTCCTTGTATATCGTGATAACCTTTTCTGTGCTGTTTTTTTGAATCCAGATACGGCTGCAGCACTTACCATTGGCATCAGGCTTTTGTGCACCTGAGCTTCTGTCAAACTGAAGCATTATCTTGTCTGAGCTGTTCAATTGTGTCTTGTCACTATAATCATCCTTCATGGAATAGTAAACATCAATCCTGCTCTTTCCTATTTTGCTCGGAGCAGATACTGTACCATTTATGGTCGTCTTATAATAGTAGGCACCATCTGATGCATCCTTATATATCTCAAGAACTGCGCTGTACTTTCCCATAGTGGTGACTCTTGTTTTATTAATTATCGATTCAATATTTCTGGCACACTGCTTCACCTCAACACCCATGACCGAGCGAATGGATATGGTTGCCGCACCTATGAGTACGACAGATATCGCTATCACTACTATAAGCTCTACCAGAGAGAAACCACCATTATTCTTTTTTTCTTTTACAGACATATTGGATTCCTCCCTTGTATATATCGTCAAAATTTGTCAAATATAAATATTTCGCAGCTGTTTTGCGCCTTAGAAGCCGCTTGTTTTCTACTCCTTGGTCCAGTTCTGGTATGTAATGAGCGTAGCATAATCTATTTTTGTATCTGCCTCTTTCTTATTTGAAAAAGAAGAAACATTACCCAGATAGTTGGCACCGTCCATGAACACATCATACAGGTACAGTGCATCGTCTGCATCACTTACCTTTTCAAGAAGCAATGTCTTAAATACCTCCTGAGTACCATTATCAATCTCGCACTGGTCTTTGTTTACAATTATCCTGCCCTTTGCAACTATGGTACCTGTAAAGTCAGCATTCAGTGTCACATCTCCCGTAGCAACAATTATATCCACATTGTGTGATTTGTCATTTGCATCATAGGTGTAGTTACCGTTTTTGACAATTGCCTGGTATTTTTTTCCCTGATACTCAGTCTCAAATATATGTTTATTACCGGAATTTGGCACTATTTTCAGCAAATTGGTATTGTTAACTATATTTGTAAAAAGCGAAACACTTGCTGCATTTGCCGGTAAATCCGCATAATTTGTCAAAAGCTTTGAGTTTAGTGCAGTATATGTGCGCTGTAAAGCATCCGACTGTGCATCCATGTCCACACCATCAGCTATGCCCTTCAAAAGGCTTAAATTGCTGCCATCGTAGATGCTGTAATTGCCGGCAGTATAGATGCTTGCAGCCTCATTTACCTGTATGCTGTCAGTATAAAACTTAGTGTATCTCTTGAGCTTGTCACTGTCTGCACCAAAATAGTCACTGTAATACTCAGCAGCCTTGTTCGTTGGCAGATTGACATAATAGTATACAAGTCCGTCATCCTTATTATCAGTAGAAGGAACAAAGACCTTCTTTATACACTTGTCGATTGTCTTTGACTCCGGCAGATATGCCGAGAGGGCCTTACCTGTCTTTGTGCTGACCACATTAGCATTAACTTCAGTATACTTTGTCTGATCCTGTCCGGTTGCCGTGATATCCTTGTACTCCTTATAGGAAAGTGGATTCTTGTTGTAAAGCGATTTGGCATCCGCACCATCTCCACTTGTGCCTATGCACTCAGGCGGCACAAGGTATGCTATCTGGTCACCCTTTACAGAGATTGACTCACCCATAGGCACATTGCTATTTTCTGTACCCACACCACTTGAGTTTACAATAGCCTGGGTATTGATATATGCGGTTCCTGCCAACATAAGCTCCCTGATATTTGACATATCAAGAGATGCCTCCCTGCCGTTTATGATAATAGCAGAGCTATCGCCTGCGACAGGATTTTCCTTATCAGCGCCTCCGTTGCCAAAGCCGACGTACTTCGCATTGTTATTCTTATTATTCTTTCCAAGTGTGACCTTTGAGCCTGTACCCTTTAAGGTCATGTCATCTGCCACATATGTCATGCCATCCAGCTTAACTGCTGCACCATTTACATTTATGTTGCTTGTCCACAGCTGGCACTGTGAATCAACAGAAAGTGTACTGTTATTGTGTACCCCCGCCATATTCTTTTTTATTGTACCAGTATCTTTTCCGGCAAAGTCTCCCACCTCTATATCGCCCTCTGCAATCATATAGCTGGTATCCTTTACATCAAGTGTGGCATTGTTTGGAATAGTAACACTCGTAGTAGAAGTCCCTGTGCCTGCCGCATTTTCACAGCCGGCGTAGAGATTACCGGATAGATTCACTTTATTAAGTCCTGATATAATATCCAGTCCTTCATTTCCGACAAGAGAATATGTAAAAAGCTCCGGAACTCCTCCCGATGCTGTAAAGCTCATGGATGGAACTCCCAGAGAAATATCTGTTTCTATTATTGATTTAAATCCCTTTTCATCGGTATACTCTACCCTTAGTCCGTTCAGCACGACACGATTTTGGTACACCTTGAGCTGTCCATTGCCGTTTACATCGGCATTGGTCGATTTGATAATAGCACGTGGCTGATTATCTTTTTTCTCGAGAAGCTTCGGGTCTACATATTGTATGAGTTTTCCCATATTAAACGTCATACCTGTGCTATCATACTCCAGGCTGGTCTTTAAGCTCTTCAGATACTCCTGCGCAAAATTGCTCTGTCTGCCGGCCTCATTTATGCTGCTGTCAGAGTAATTCTCCATAACCTTGGTATATCCTGCTGAGTAAGCCTTGGAAATATCTCCCTGCAGACCTGTACATATCTGATCCAGCACACCCTCTGCCGAGTAAAAGTTATCTGTATTTTTTTCATCCGTCACCTTCATCTGGAGGTTCATAAGCGCTATCCACAGCACAGTCACAGCTAAAACAGCCACTATAGCCATTGCAACTACAACCATCACAAAGGAAGCACCACGGTTATCATTACGCTTCATAATTAATACCCCATGCTTCCGGTCATCGTGACAACCGGGTCTTTATCCTTAAATATATCATCCAGTGAAGCCTTGCTCTCGTATACAGCCACCTTCACATCATACAGCCTTTCAGATGCATTGCTTTTTGTCAGATTCTTTATATCGACAATTGCCTTTACATCATTCTGAATTACATTGTTATTAAAGCCATATATAGCTTGATCGGGCTGTAGTGGATTATCCGGTGCTCCCATATTTACATTCAGATTGGTGGCTATATGAGTATAAGCATGACCTGTACGATTTCCCGGCTCACTTACCTTCACATATGCCTTATATGTACTCTCCTTCGTGCTCAACTCTGACTGATCCGATATAGTCTTTTGCTTTACAATATTTACCGTACAGTCCAGCTTGCCCTTATTATTGATTATAATGACATCGTTGCAGGTATTGTAAAGTGCTCCTGTAGATGTGTACCATGGATTGTAAAACAGATAGACATTTCTCAGATTATGATTCACAGTATCTGAAGAATTGTCGTAAATCACCATGGTATAATCATCCTTCAGTGCACTATTCGGATCCGGAAAAGTCTTTCTTACCCCATTCTTATTGATAGAATACGAATACGACACCGTCACCTTGGTAGCCTTATCCCCCGTAGCTCCATACTTTTCTATATCTATGGTGATAGTTCTTTTGATATCCTGCTGAGTGATTCCACTGACACCCGGCATATTATTAAATGCAGATATAATATTTGTAGCAGAATACTTATCTGCACTCATGCAGTCGAAGTTTGCGTCCATGGCCGACATGTCTGCCACCTCGTCCATGTTGTACTCTGTAACCTTATTATCCGGCTCTTTCTTGCCAGTTGTAGGATTTACCTTTGTTGCGTCAGATTTTGCATCCACCGTCACAAGAGCATTGTATTTCTTTGTGCCAGACTGCACGCCTGACATATAGAAATAATACTTGTGTGCATCCGACTCCCTGAAATTCCAAAGCGATGTATCGCCTATTTGGGCTGATGCATCAGTCTTGTGGATACAGCTAGTGATGACATCATCCTTGTTTACGATCTCAGCACTGATATCCTCAAGCCTCTTTACATTATCAAACTTATCCGACTTCTTAAGAAGCTCACATGCACTGCTTCCATCTGATATATTAAAGCCGTCCGCCACATCAAAGCCCTCAGACGGATAGTTGAACTGATATGCCAGTGTCTTCATGGAGTTCTTCTCAATACCCTCCATAATGTTTGTCGCCAGATGTGTAGCATTCAGCTCGTTTTTTGCCTTTACATTGGTCTTTGTAGCTGTGACAAATGCATTCAAAAAAGGAAGCACGATTATTGCGAGAATAGCAATCGACACAATAATCTCCACAAGTGTTACTCCTCGATCATCGTTTTTTAGCTTTCTCAAATCTGCTTCCTCCCCTCTTGTATTTTGTTATCTCATAACTCAATAATCTAACATTTGATATTTATCACTTACGGTCTCAATAACCCGATAATCTAATAATCTAATATTATAATAATCAGTTAGTTTGTTGTACCAAACAGATTATTTGTACCATGTGGTACTGCTGGTATGTATGGTGCCTCATATGGCTTATCAAGTCCATACAGGAAATATGAATCCACAAGCATCTCACCTGTCAGCTTACCTGTCGAATCATCAAAGCTCACATTGAGCGTGCTGATAGTTTTCTTCTGTGATGAACCAATCACCTCGCCGAGCATAGCTTTAAGCCCATGATACTCTGTCTTGAATGCCATAACTGTGCTGACATCATAAAGCTGATAGCCTGTAACCGTAGACTTTGCAGAGCCTGTTGATGTACTGCCATCAGCTGCACTGTCGTCGCCTGTCTGTGACTGAGAGCTGTTGCCATCAGCGGTCTGAGAGCTCTGCGAACTGTCTGCATTACTGCTCTCCGTGGTACTGCTGTCCGAACTGCTTCCTGACGAAGAATCTGTACCGGCTTCACCGGTCGGATTATTCACATCAATAGCTGTCGGTGAGCCGACTGTAAGCTCTGTAATATTTGTATTGGTAGATTTCTCGATAGCAACCGCATCCATGATGCCGTTTTCTATCTGTAAATATGAAGGGAAATTGTCATATACCTGCTGCATGGCATCAGACATATCCTTTGTCTTCTTTGTGTAGTCATCCGCCTTTGCCGCAAGTGCTGAAAGCTGATTGTACTGTGATTTCAGATTCATATTTTCGCTCTTGAGTGAATCCCTCTTATTGGACTGCGGCATAAAAATCAAAAAATATGTCAGTGCTAAAATGGCAACACCCGCTAATATAATAAGTAACTTTTTATCTCTCGTTGACATCCTAACACCCCCTACTGATTTGTACTGTCTGTATCTGATGATGAATTACTATCCGTCTGTGACTGTGATGACGCATCTTTTGATGTATCATCTGGCTCACTGCCTGTGCCATCCCCCGATTCAGAAGCAGCACTGTCATCAGCCTTTACATATGTGCAATCTACTGTGAACTGAACCTTTGAAGCACCGGTCTCATCAACCTCCTCTGTGATGGTTGACACATTGGATACCATGATACTCTCAAATGTACGAAGCTGTGCAATCACATCAGCCGCTATATCCTTGCTGCCTGTCTTTATGGTCATCGAAACACCATCAGTCGTAACAGACATATTCACAAGCTTTGCCTCTGACGGAAGCTTCTGCTCCAGCTCATCCACGAAGCCCGTTATCTCATCATTCTTGTTGGATGAGGCGCTCTCAAGAAGCTTAGTCCAGTCATAGTCCTTCTTGGTCTGGTTGTACACATCATATATCTTCTGTGCATATGACAAATCAGAAACACGCGCTTTAAGCGTCATATTGTCTGAAGTTAAAACAAGATTTGAAAAAATGCTGTATGCCGTGATACCAACTGCAACTACCACACACAAGCCAAAAATGAGAAGCTGCACTGCAAAAGAAACAGGCTTTTCGGCTTCCTCCCCTGCCGGTACCGGAAGAGGCTTTCCATCAGGACCGACAGGTGGATTTCTCTGCATCCCTGCCTGTGCGCCGCCGGATGGCATAGCACCTACAGCTGTTCCTGCCATAATCGGAGCACCGATTCCCTTGTTTTTCTTACTGTCAAGTATATCAAGCGGGCTCAGTGAACATCCGACACAGTTGAAATACTCTGCAAGCTTTGCCTCTGCGAGGTTTATGCTCTTTGCCACATGTATGCCGTCAAACTGCTGGAGCGGAACCACCTTGACATTGAGCTCATTGGTCAAAAGCTTTGGGAGTCCGCTGAAATCAGCACCTAAGCCAATGAGGAAAATTCTATCGATAGGAGTATCTGAGTTTCTCGACTGATAATAGTCTATCACTCGTCCGAGACTGCTTATCAGATTGGAAAGCGAGTATGATACATTCAGGCGAAGCTTTTTAAAGCGCTCCGAATCAATCTCATGCCCCATAGGATCTATGCCGCTGCCCGCCGGCTCATCAGGTACTGTGCCATCAGGCCTTATTGCAAGGCAGGTCTTTCTGCGTGCCACATCAACTGCATCGGTAAATGACAGATACTCTCCAAAAAGCTCACTATCCTGAATCTCCTCAATAGCATCAGCAAGTCCATAGTTGACATTGCGCTGTAGCTTTACCATGCTTCCATCCATTACAGTCAGTGTGGTAGAAACTTCATCCACCTTGACAGTCACCTTCACATCTCCGGGAATCTCTCTTCTCATGAGCTGCTTAATGGCATTTCCACTATAGTCAAGTGCTACAAGCTGCAGCCTGCAATCAGCTGCAAGAGCACCATACGACAAAATAAGATCATTAGGCACAGCAATAACCGAAAGACGTAATTTCTTTTCTTCCGGTCTGTCAATCTTCTCTATAATCTGATGTACCAGCTTGTACTGGCTCAAATCCACCGGAAAATAATCCGATGCATTCATTGCAATCATTTCCTTAAGCTGTTTTTCCTTAACAAGTGGAAGCTCAATATCTCTGCTTGCTATACGCGCTGAATTTAAAACAAAAACAGCTTTTTTGGTGGAAATCTTCTTTTCCTTCAGCTTACTGTATAAGATAGAACGAAACATTCCATCCGGCTGTACCACTCCATCATCAATCATCCCCATTGGTGTCGGAAAGCCGAACATATTGTAAATCTTGGGATTTTTTGCTTTGTAATCAATCTCAACTACTCTGGTAAGGTTCTCCCCTATTTCAATACCGAGTACCCTATTTGCCATAACCTAGTCCTCCGTGTTTATCTTTGTTTTACACTGTATACATCTGTAAAACATTCGTAACTGTTCAGTTACAAACATTCTATATATATATTTCGGCATATCTGTGTTTTCTCTGCTTTTGTCTCACTGCTTGTCGTACTACCTGTTTTATATTAAGTACGCTATATTATAACACGTTTTTCAAAAGCCTGCGAGTGTCAAATATGCCGATATCATTTTCTCACCCCATAGCATCGAAATAAATATTCCGGCTGCCAAGTACGGTCCCATCGCAAGTCTGTTGCCTGCGTTTGTCACTTTCATACGAATCAGATGTATCACGGAACCGATGATGCATCCTAAGAAAAATGCTAATGTAATATTCTGCCAGCCTATCGCAAGGCCTGCACATGCCATGAGCTTGACGTCTCCGCCACCTATGGCTCTTCCTCCACTTACAAGAAGAAGGATTTCAAGGAATAAACTGACGCAAAAGAATCCTATCACATATTCAGACCAGTTATCATGGTCTAAAAACACATGCAGGATTCCAAGCACCAGTATAAATATATTGATTCCTAATGGAATTTCATATGTTCTCCAGTCTATAACACTCAGAACTATGAGTGCAGATGTAAGAAAGCAGTAGATGATACTCGTAAGTTCAAGTCCATTTACTGCAAATACTACTATGTATAATATACCGTTTAACGCCTCAATAATAGGGTATTGAGGTGATATCGGTTCTTTGCACTTGCGGCATCTGCCACGAAGAAACAGCCAGCTGAAAACCGGCACCATATCGTACCACGCAAGCTGATACCCGCATCTCATGCAGTGGGACCTTTCGGTCACCACTGTCTCATGCTGCGGTATGCGGTAGATACAGACATTTAGGAAGCTGCCTATAACTATACCGAATGCAAATATTAAGATGTAGATGGGTATCAGTTCTGTGGTCATGGTTGGTGGTCCTTAAAAATGATAATTTTTAGTTATTTATCTTGTGTTTTCTTCCTTAAGGTGTTGTTGTAGCTGCTATTGAGAATACATCTCCCATGTTTTTTTCAGGTCCAGCTGTATTTTTCATCTTAGTTGAATCATTTACAGTCCACTGACCTGTCGTTCTATTTAATGTAAATGTACAATTCTGCCATGTTGTTGATTTTAACTTAGCAGTCTTTGAACTAATATCTGTAACGCCATCTGCTGTAGCTGTTTTTGCATCAGCATCTATCGTAATTGTAACTGCATCATCTTTTTCATCATCAGCTACTGCTGCTTCAACATCATCTTTCAATTGCGATACACTCTGCATATCAGATGACTGTCTTGATTTTTCAACGTATCTGATAAATTGTGGAGCAAGTATTCCTACAAGCACTGCCATGATGGCGATTACAACAATAAGCTCTACAAGAGAGAAACCTTTGTTGTTCTTCTGTTTCTTTCCTAACTTTTTAAATACATTCTTTACCATAGTTCTTTTCTCCTTTTCATTATAACATGGTTTTTGTGCAAAGAGCTGTGCCCTATCACCATCTCTTTGGTTTGTATGTGCTCATTATACCATAAATCAAAGCATAACGCAAGTTATTTTCTAGTACAATAGTATCATTATTGTATAATTTTTTTCGCTTTTTTTAGCAATTTTAACCAAATTTCAACCGATTTATTACATTTAAATCATATTTTTTCAAAGAAATAATCTCCCGGGCTGTATTTTGGCACAGCGTGAGGGGCTTCACTCCATGTGACCGGCTGTGGTACGCTTCCACGCTTGAGCGAATAGCGAAGCGGCTTAGATACTGTTGAATTATGCACATGATGCACAGAAATGAGCTCCCACGGATGGGAGCTCAAGGAGAACCGCGCCACGGACGGCGCGTTTCGACGGTTTCGTCGGGGGCATCGTAAATCTTTAAAGCATAATTCCTACAGTATCTTGGCAGCGTAGCGTAGCTCAAGTGAGGGAGTGTGCACCAGCCTGGGCTCATGTGATGAAGTCCCGACCTACTGTCAGCAAAAGAGGAAGCAACCTCCGAGTTCTCGCCCAAAGATTGCTTCCTCTAATTTACATTTCACTACAATATTAGCTCACAAGCCATTTTTTTACAGTTTCCTCATCAAAATCCACACATTCAGCTATATCTTCTATTGAGTGTCCTTTTTTCTGAAGTTTTAAAGCCGTTACTTTTGCCTGACGAATTCTGCCTTCTTCTCTGCCTAATTCTCTGCCTTCATTTTTCTGTTCTTCCCACGCCTTGCACATATCAATCACCTCTTCTTTCTCATCTATGTCTATATTCGTTCCTGCAAACAGGTTGATTGCCTCGACTGTCTCTCTGTCCACATTGCTAAACTTCTCGTCATTCTGCAGCACTTCCTGCATTTTTTCCTTATCATAAGCATTCTGTAATACCTCGAAAAGCTGCCTGATTGAGGTTCTGAATCCTGTAAAGTCGGTTATCTCCCTCGGAGCCAGCAGGTTAATCCTATAATCCGGTATGAATGGCAGAAGCTCCTCGTCCACATCACCAAACATATCTGACAGCCTCCTTGGTCCATCCCATTCCTTTGTCCCGAGATACACTGTAATCGTAATTACTGGAATCAACTTATCCTCTTTCGTAAATCCCGAGAGAAATTCATCAGAAGTTGCGATATCCTTTTCCCTGCGGTGCTTTTTGGCTGTTTCCTTTACCTGATTGCCATATGCCATGACATCATAAAACATGTTTTTTACCGGAATGGAATAGTGTATATCCGACTGATTTTCTACTCCTATCAGTACCACATATGATTTGCCGGTATATTTGATGCTGGCATTTTTGAAAATATCCCTCAGCTTCTGCACCGCTATGGTCTTTTTGTCAAGCCCCAGTGCGGTCAGCACCTCTGTCGTGTCCCTTTCCTTAAGGTTTTCCGGCAGGATGACCTCTCTTCCTCCATACAGTATATTGTTGCACAGGTCAGCAAACCTGGCATTGTCAGCAAAGTATTCCTTTGCCATTGAGTCTTTTGCACTCAATCCTTCTCCTCCTGTTCTCTTGTGTGAGCAGGAAAATTTGGTGCCAATGAGGGTACAGTGGTACCGTTTACAAGGTATACATGTGCTGTCCTTCTTTATGTTTACACACTGTATACAGTTCATCCGCCTTTTAACTACATTCTCTGCATTTTGTCTACATACGGCATTTCAATTTTCCTGCTGTTGATTGGTAAATAAAGCATTGAAAACTTCCATGTCCTTTGTAGAATGATGCGAAGTGGTCTGCCCTCTTCAAAGTGGTGTGCACCTGTAAAAACTGTTATGTGGTGCCGCTTACAGAAATATAATGCTTTGAGTTGATTGTAGCATAGCGGCAGTTCTTTGTCATCATAATTTTTCTTTTTCCATACTTATATTTTTTCATACTGTTTCTGCACTGCACGCCTATCAGCCTGCATTCTGCCACAGCGTAAGGGGCTTTATCCCCTGAGACCAGCTGGGGCACGCTCTCTCGCATGAGCGAATAGCGAAGCTGCTTAGATACTGTTGAATTATGCACACGATACACAGAAATGAGCTCCCACGGATGTGAGCTCAAGGAGAACCGCGCCACGGACGGCGCGTTTCGACGGTTTCGTCGGGCATCTAAAAGCTATAAAGCATAATTCCTACAGTATCTTGGCAGCGTAGTGTAGCTCAAGTGAGGGAGTGTGCACCAGCCTGGGCTCAGGAGATGAAGCCCCGACCTACTGTCAACAAAAAAGGAAGCAGCCTCAGTGCTTTCGCTCAAAGACTGCCTCCTATCGATCTTTTTTCAACTACAGCTGCTATGCCAGCTTCTTATTTTTCTCGAGAAGCTCATAGATTTTCTCAACGTCATAATCCGGCTTCATGGACAATGCTGCTTCGTAAATTGGAGCGATAACCTCCTCTTTTTCTTCCAGGTCATCTGCTATTTCTGCCACGCTCTTGTCCTTTTGCAGCTTTTTTACAACCTGTGAGATTATCTTTTGTCGTTCTCCGATTTCCTTACCCTCTTCTGTTGCAACCTCTTCCCAGTAATCACTCACATTACACATCTCGCTCATCCTCCCTTCGAGTTCCATGCTCATTTTAAGTCCATAATCTTCTTCAAGTATCTTCTTTTTCTCGATAAACTCTGACTTTGAGAACAGCTCTTCCAGCATTCCTATGAGTTTATTCTTAGACTGCTTTTTATTTTTTGTTGCTCTCGTCCGGACATTTATCAGTGCACCATTTAATTTGTCAATCTGTGGTATTTTCTTTATTTTACCATAAATCAGGCTGGATTTCATCCCAAATTCGATTATTGAATCCTCTGATTTTTTCGTATCCATACATATCCATATAGTATATACGGATTTTAAATCATCATAATTTGAATTTACAAACTCCGTTCCCTTCTGCTCTGATATCATTCTGCCCATGTAATAGGCAATCCTGTTTTCCAGCCGGTAGCCCAGCTTTGATTTTTTGCTGCTCTTCTGGGCTTCAATATTGATGATAAATTCTCTTCTTTTTCCATTATAATACAAGGGAAATTTGATGTCGTAAATAATTTTTCCATCATCCTCATCAACTGACTCATTATTTACGTTCTGGATTTTAACTCCAAGCCTTTCCGGAAATCTTAGCATTACTGTCGGCTCACCAATGCACGGAATTATTTTCTCGGCTTCCATTTCCTTAAATTCCGGCACGAGCGCCTGAACTATATAGGCTGCTATCTGCGGATCTGCCAGAATACACTTCACGTAGTCGTCACTGGTTGCCTTGTCCTGCTCTATAGAGCTAAGAGTTCTGGACAAATTTGTCTTCACTTTTCTGTATATCATACACTTCTCCTGTTTCCACATGAAATCTGCATACATATCATTTTTTATAGCCCCATTTTTTGTGCATACATAATTTCAAATGATAATAACCCTTTATATTCCTCAAATAAATGCCCGCCACGCATAGAAACGAATAGACTGGTACTTTAGCTGATATTTATTTTTAACACACAATCGGATTTGTTGCTGACACAGCATGATAAATCAACGGGTAAAGAACATCCCCGAACCATGTATTCGAATTGTAGCCTATTGTATAACAGTTGTCAATGTATTTTTTCGCCACAGCGTAAGGGGCTTCATCACATGAGACCGGCGGGGGCACGCTCTCTCGCATGAGCGCATAGCGAAGCTGCCTAGATACTGTTGAATTATGCACACGATACACAGAAATGAGCTCCCACGG
>ENA-OPVT01000583-OPVT01000583.1-human-gut-metagenome-genome-assembly--contig:-NODE-583-length-26823-cov-3.860430_pt1 | contig 26823 bp, 22 predicted proteins | sample MGYA00241499_ERZ501990 | MGnify/ENA primary metagenome ERZ501990 (study PRJEB25962, sample SAMEA2042104) | human gut metagenome | biome: human gut; feature: human-associated habitat; material: faeces...
TTTCCACATTTCCACATTCTGTTGCAAAGATAATAAGTTTATATCTTTTGAGCGCTTAAATCCGTTGAAAAGTTGTCTAAATCGGCTTGGATAACCTTGTGAATATCCACTATGGGTAGGTTTCGGCCGTGGGTCGGTGGAAATCCACAGGGTTATGAGAAGGTTATTTCCCTGCTTTTCCACAGGGTTATCCACAAAGCAAAGGTAGTTTTATTATTAGTATTTTGCCTCTACTGACAGAAGGGTTGTTCACGTGTCAAACTGATAGGCAGCATCGTAGTTTCAGTGCTGGTTTCCACAAACATACCTTTTTCAAGGTGTTGTCTCTTGCTCTTACAAGCGGCGTTGCCATTCTTCTTTACTGAATTTTTCCAAAGTGCCATACTATAGACTTTTTGCGTTATGATATAATTTCACGAATTAGTGACTTCTTCTGTTGTTCCACCATTTCATCCCAAAGGTATGACCCCTGAAGCTTACTGGTAGGGATATACTCTCGAAACTTGTCAGCAAGACAAAACGGAACGGGGGTAATCCACGGAAAATTCCCCCTGTGCCCTTTCTGGAGCACCTGCAAAAACCTGTGTCAAGCATTGATATTTGTTAGCCTAAATAGGAAGAACATAACATCAACACCCCCATGCAACTGTGCTCTGAAGAGTTTAATCTTAGCGTTAAGAGACTCAGCAGAGGCATTAGTGGCACGATTGATGAAATAGTTGAGTATTTCTCCTTGTCTATCAGCAATGGTTGTGGCAACAGTACAGAAATTCTTGTCCCCAAAGTCCTACATTACTTATCCTCCTTATACATGTTCCACATCCTCTTTACTTTTCCTGTTATCTCTTTACGAAGCCAAAGAGGTTCGAGCACTTCAAGGTTTTCACCATAGCATAGCAGTTTCTGTTGGAAGTCGAATGTCGGGCGGACATGCAGTTCAAAAATGCTGTATTCATCTGTTTGCCCAATCTCTTGTTGCGACTCATGCAGAGGAAGGTCACGAAGATAGTTTGCCTGAGCGGTACTGGCTTTGAGTTTTACCTTCTCGATACTACAGCCGTCGCCTGTGATTACACCAATGCAACCATTGAAATATTCCTGTGGGTCGAAGTCTTCGGGGTATTCAAAAGTATGGCTCGACAGACGGAAGTTTTGGATGCGGTCGAGACAGAAGACGAGGTCGTAGCCTGCAGGCCAATTACGCCCCACCAAATACCAGCGTTGACGGAATAGCTTTACGCATAATGGCATCACATAATGGTCATGTGTGTCACCTTTCTTGTAGTTGAAATAGTTGATATGTATGAATTTGTTCTTCTTCATAGCATCGATGATTTGCTCCAAATATACCCTGCCACTGGGCACGTCTTCAAGGATAATCCTGTTCTTGATTGATTTGCTTTCAAGGAGATAATTACTCACCGATAGTATACTGAGTAACCAATTTTCAATACTTCCACTCTTTATATCATCTACATTGGCAATGTAATACCTATAAGGAGCCACTTTCTCACAGTCGATAGACAGACCGAATGTGTCGAAGATATTCCATTTCCACTTGTGGAAGGTGCGCTTCAACATCTCCTCACCGCCACTCAGATCAACATTATTCATCCAACGGCGGTTCAATTCCTCAAAAGAAATCTTGCGTGCCCGATAGATTGTTTCCACTATCCAAACGAGCTTATTGGTTTGATTCAGTGCCATATTCGTATATTACCTTAATTCCGCAACACTATTATAAATGAGCCCACTTTAAAAAGTAAGGCCTGTTTAAAAGATTATATTTCACGAAAATAATCTCTGATTTATGCCGTTATATGGATTATTTTTCGTATCTTTACACCATCAATTAAAAGGATGACTATTTTTAAAGAGATAGATTCGAATCTTCAGTTATATATAGAGAGACTCATCAACGGGCGCATCAATGAAACCTTTCGCCTTCCATTCTTCTTTCACGTTCATATTCTCAATTTCTTTATATTATTATTTCTTTTTTTCTCTTTAAAAGAAAATATGATGAGTTATGATAGGCCGTGGATAACGTGGATAACTTCTGGGTCTTATTGCCCGTTTTCCATTATCCACACTTTCCTAGCCTTTTCCCTGCTTTATCATTTCTTGTATTTTCTGACAATCAGTTAGTAAACTCACTTTTCCACATTTCCACATTCTGTTGCAAAGATAATAAGTTTATATCTTTTGAGCGCCTAAATCCGTTGAAAACTTGTCTAAATCGGCTTGGATAACCCTGTGGATATCCACTCTGGGTAGGTTTCGGCCGTGGGTCGGTGGAAATCCACAAGGTTATGAGAAGATAGTTCCCCTACTTTTCCACGGGGTTTTCCACAGATTTATCCACAATGAGGCACGTATGCTTCTATCAAACCGATTCGCCTATCGCCGTCCTTTTTCTACTTGAAGGGTGTAACACTACGCGTATTCTTCTCCGTAAATCTCTATGATCCGTCCTCTTCAAGAGGGGGTGAAGGCTCTGCAAAGGTAATACTATTTTTGGTATTTTACTTCTACTGGTTGGAGTAAACACAAAAAAAGTATTATCTTTGCGGTTGCTGAAGATCCATTATAAATGAATACTCATTATGAATAAAGATATGAATAAACGTCCCTTCTCCTCCCGCAAGCGGGCTCTTGTGGGCTTCGCCGTGGTCTGCGTGGTGCTCCTCGCGGCCCTCGGCCTGGGCAGTGACTATATGTTGCGTTATGCCCTCCGTCCGTCAATGGAACATAGTCATGACCTCTCTTGGCGCTTCCACAACATCATCGACGAAAACCCGCAGTTGCGCCCCTGGGCCGACAGTCTGCAGCGCCACCAAGCCCTGCGCGACACTTTTGTCACCATGCCCACAGGCGAGCGTCACCACGCCACCTATATCCTTGCTCCCCGACCCACCGACCGCGTGGCCCTCCTCGTCCACGGCTATGAGGACAACGGTATGGGTATGATGCACATCGCCTCCATCTACCACCACATGGGTTTCAATCTCCTGCTCCCCGACCTCCACGCCCACGGCCGCAGCGAGGGTGAGGCCGTGCAGATGGGTTGGCTCGACCGCCTCGACGTGATGCGCTGGATGGAGGTGGCCAACAGCCGTTTCGGTCGTGATGGTAGCACGCGGATGGTGCTCCACGGTGTGTCGATGGGAGCTGCCACCGTGATGAGCGTCTCGGGCGAACGGCTCCCCTCTTATGTAAAGTGCTTTGTCGAAGACTGTGGCTACACCAGCGCCTGGGACGAGTTTGAGGGTGAACTCCACGACCGTTTCGGCCTTCCCGCTTTCCCCCTGCTCCATGCCTGCAGCGCCCTTTGTCGTGTCCGCTACGGCTGGAGTTTCGACGAGGCCTCGCCTCTGCGTCAGGTGGCCCGTTGCCACAAGCCAATGCTCTTCATTCATGGCGACCGCGACACCTTCGTGCCCTTCTCCATGCTGGCGCGCCTCTACGCTGCCAAGCCCCAGCCCAAGGCGCAATGGGTCAGTCCGGGCAGCATCCATGCGCGTAGTTTCCACGACCACCCCGACGCCTACGCCGCCCACGTCCGTGCCTTCGTAGGCCAATATATTTCCCTGGGTGATTCCCTTAAGTGAAACGGCAAAAAACAAGGGTCTATACGCCACTTATCATTGTGGCACATAGACCCTTGACGTTGAGTCGATCACTATTCCATCATCTTAGTCGGCCCATATACTTCCGTCCTTTTCGCGATATTCCTCTATATTCTCTTCGTAATATAGTTCAGCTGCTTGCTTGAGCTCAAATTTTGTGAGAGATGTTGCAAAAAACGTCTGTGCTTGGATAGCCACGCTATTTGTTTCCGGCTTGATATAATTTTTCTTTTTCATAATTCTCATTCTTTATTTGATGACTATTTTCATGGTTTTTCCACCACGTTTCACAATGTTAATGCCCTTCTGAGGCTCATTGAGGCGACGGCCCTGCAGGTCGTAGTATTCCGCCTTCCCATCGCCTATAGCATCGAGATGATTGATGGCTGTCGTCTTGTCGCTGATACTGATGTTCAGCGTTTTGGCGCCTACAGTTTCAGAATTGTAAACAAAGTAAGCACGGAAAGGCTTGCAGGCCACTTTTGTGGTCTTTTCGTTCTCCAGCAGTCTAGCAGGATTCATCAGCATGTTGCCCTTCACGATGAAGCAGTTGCCATCCGTATCCTTGTTGAACTCCTTTTGTTGATAGATACCCACAAACTTGTAGTTGTAGTCCTCAGTAGTCTCGGGTGAAATATTACTTATTATTGACGAATTGTCTATAGAGAACTGGAGCTTGGTCTCCGCCTCTTTCATCATGATGACAGCAGGCGTACCAGCCTGGATTACTTTCTCCATTTCCTTGAGTTCTACGCCATCTTCTGTAGTCGAAAGCAGATGGAAGGCGCGGAAGTTCTGACCATCGAGTGAGACAGCAAACGGTAGACAAAGCGTAGCCCATTTTGTACCTTCCTTCATCGTGCGACTGTATGCGGCCTTTTTAGCTACGAAGTTATTGAATAGATATAAATCTTTGTCGTCGTTAAGGTTGAGATGATTTGCTGTAAGTCCATTATCTACTACAGCTCCTATCCTCTCCTCACCCGATTTGGCCACCAGTTCCTCGAAGTAACCATCTTTGAATCTGTTAGCATGTGTTTTGTCCACGACCTTAGAATCAAAGTTTGGAAGTTTCAGACAACCATCAAACATATTATTTGAATTGGTTACTTGTTCCGTTGTGAATAATTCTTTCGCATAGATATGTTCCAACTGTGCCGTATATCGGAACATGCCATTCATTTTTTCTACTTTGGCTGTATTGAAGCTTGATAAATCGATCCAAGTAAGCTGGTTGCACATCTCGAACATACGAGTCATGTCCGTTACGTTTTCAGTATTGAAGTTCGATAAGTCAAGTGAACTTACTCCGCAGTTATTGAACATGCAATACATATCCGTTACGGTATTCGTTTTTAAATGAGTTATATCGAGAGATGTCAGCGCCCTGCAGGAGCAGAACATCTGACCCATACTCTTTACATTGGTAGTGTTCAGATATTCCAGGCCTGTAATGGATTTCAGATTATTGAATTCATTAAACATGTATTCGCATGTTGGTAACGCATAGTTTTTGAAACTCTCTTCTATGATTACCGAAGTGGCACTCTTTATTTCTTCTGTCCAATAATAAAATGTAGAATACTCACCATTGAACCATTTTGGGTTGTCTAACGGATTGTAAAACTTCACCACCGTTAGATTCTCATCTTCCGTTGCTGAAGGAATATTATATAAAAATGTAAGAACTTTTGTGGTTTTATTGTATTCTGCGCGAGCTATTGGTTCTGTGGAAGCAGCCTTATAGGATAAGGAAGACTTGTTGACGCCACCTTTTGCCAGCAATAGAGTTGGTAGCAAGAGTAGCAACATGAACAACAGAGCAATAGTTTTTACTCTCGTCGCCTTTAGGACTGTGCCTGTTTGCAGTTCCTTTGATTGATGTGTGAAATGTAACATTATGAATATGCTTTAATTAATTTGACTTGACAATCCATTGGATCTTATATTGTGCGACACAAAATTAGTATTTTCCCATCAATCAAAGCGTCCACTTCCCCTACGTAGGTGTCCATTTCCTACCAAAAAAGGTGTCTCTTTCGGGGGGAAGGAGACACCTTAAACGTATTTTTTTAACTATTTTTTTCTTTCCAGGCCGTAGGCGAGCAGCCCTCTTTCTCCTTGAACATCCGGTAGAGATAGGATCGCGACGAGAAGCCACATTCCGCAGAGATGACGTCGTTGCTGTAGTCGGGATGCTCCAATATCATCCGCTTGGCCGCCTCGAAGCGCACCTCGGCCAGCCAGATACGGAAGGTGGTGTTGTAGTAGACGGAGAGGTATCGTGACAACTCCGTTTTGGTGATGCTTAGCGAGCGAGCCAGCGAGATCATGTTGACCGATGTGTCTTTATATCCCCTGCTGGCGCACCAGGCCTCCAGCTTCTCGCGGATAATCTTCTGTCGTGCTGCAGCAAACTGTTGTTGTAAAGTTTCTTCCTTCTTGTCCTGTTCCACATTCTGCTCTTCAGCGCAGGGTGCAGCCTCTCCACCATTTTCTGTTTGCGCGCTTTCCGTCTGCTCGATCTCCGTCTGCGTGCTTTCCGTCTCTGTGGTTTCTATTTGCCCGTTTTCCATGACGGCATAGTTTTCTTCCACATCCTTATCCAAAAGTTCCTCGGCAGGGTTGTAGTTATATCCCAGCGACACAAAACTGATTATGAAGAAAAGCATGGCAAGCAGTTCCAAGGGTCCGATGACATATAGAAAATCGGTGGAAAGCACGGCGACAGGCATGGCTATAATGAGAAGGAGAAGGATGATCACGCTGGCGCGTGCGAATCTCACGTAGGGCAGGATATCGTTGCCCGCCATTTCCTCCAGCATCTTCCTGCGCTTTCTGATTTCCACTATTATCATCACGTGACAGTAGGCCAAATTGACGCCAAACAGGAAGACCATCACATAGAGCCAGTTGCCAATATGGAAACTTCCGCTCTGGCTATAGCCTACACCAAAGATAGCGAGTATGGCGGCATAAATAGTGGCACAAACGACGTTCATCTTTCGGAGATTGGCGTGCATAGCCTCGATATTGTAGATGCCCATGGCGATGAGCGTGAAGCAGGGAGGATAGACCAGCATGTTGAATATGGCTCCCTCATCGTCGCCTTTCGCCCGAAATTCCCCCCCCATTTGTGCCAGAAACTGCAGGGCCAGTCCCACCATGGCTGCGAATATCAGCCATCGCGACTTTTCGTATCGGCAGTTCATCCACTTGATCTGTAATCGTGTGATCCCTAAGATGATAGCATTGATCGACACGAAGAGAAAGCAGGTAAACTGTAGAAGAAACAAACTATCCATTTCTTTGTTTTTTTATATTTGGCATCTATCAAGACCCGCCTTCCATTCTTTATGTCCGTGGGGTGTGAATCCGCTGCAAAAGTACAAATATTTTTTTAAAACGAATAATTTGTTGCCCGCCTTTTGTGTAATGTTTTTCAGGCTTCCTTCCAATCGACCAGTCCCTTTCCCTGATCGTCCGTTTTCAGCGTCAGTGCAGGCAGCACAATCTTGTATAGTGCCTTGCGAACCTCATAGTTGGGAATGCCAAGTATATAGATGCCGTCCGTATAACCTTTGATGGTAAGATAGCCCGACTGATAGAGGAACAGTTCCGCTCCGCCTCCTGTCACGTCGGAAGTCTCCAAGGTGTCGCTGTCTATCGGACAATTCTCGAAGTTTTTCAGTCTTATTTCTATATTATCTACAAACTTCGGAAGCAAGGAAGTGGCGCCCGAGGCGGCCCAGTAGTTCCTCAATTTTGAGTCAGACAGGGCGTTGACCAGACTGAAGGGGTTGAAGATGTCCGCCATGTTGTCATGGCTGAAATGATAGCCGTCGTAATAGGCCGTCAGTTGCGCCACGGCTTCGTCGTAGGTGTGGTTCTCATACGCAGCCAGCTTGTCGATTTCGGGTTTGAAATCGCGGAGCATTTCTTCCTTCGTAATACCGCAGATGGCAGCGTATTCAGGTTCAAAACTGATGTTGCTCAGGTTGTTGAGTACGGAGAAGAGCGAGATCTGCGTAAACTTGGTGATGCCCGTGATGAAGACAAACCGCTCGTATTTGTCGTTCGCCTTCAGGATGGCAAAGACCTCTCTGTAGATGCTGGTGCAGGCTTCGTGGTGCGGCGTCTTCCAGGAGTGCTGCAACGGAGCGTCGTACTCGTCGATGAGAATGGCCACCTGCTGCCCTGTCTTGTTGTAAGCACCCTCGATGATATTCTTGAATCTTACGGCAAGCGAACAATCTTGGTGCACGACTATCTTGTACTCCGCCTCCAGGGTATGGAAAACATCGTCCAGATAGCTTCGCACACTTTCTGGTTCTGCTCCGGCCTGGCTCATGTCGAGCCGGACGACAGGGCGCTTCACCCACTCTTTCTCCAGCTCCATGATCCTTAGTCCCTCGAAGAGCTCCTTCTTGCCCAGAAAGTAGGCTTCGAGCGTATCGACGAGCAGCGACTTACCAAAACGGCACGGACGACTCAGATAATTATACGTGTTGTCAGTGTTGGCAAGACGCCAGATAATATCCGTCTTGTCAACATAAAGGTATCCATCCTTTCTGATTTTCTCAAATGACTGAATGCCTACGGGCAACCTTCTGTTTCTTGTCTCTGCCATAGCTCCCTGGTTTTTGTTTGCAAATATACGATTATTTTCCCAATCCCCATGCTTTTCCTCCAATTCTTTGAGCATTATTATGCTTTTGCTCTCTATCCAAAAAAACGGAATCATGCAAGGATAGCGCCGCCATAACTCCTTTTTTTTCGTAGTTATGGCTGACTTATAGGTGATAACTCAGCCATAACTCATTTTTTTTGATGGTTATGGCGGTGTTATCGCCACACCTGGCTTTCTTTTCATCCATGATTTTTTCTTGTTCGTTTTAGGGTTTGACAAATGAGTTTTGCTTTGGCCTGGTAGATCTCGAAGAGCTTTTACGTTGACGAATCTTGCCTGACAATCCATAAGTCCCGTAAACTGCTTGCTGTCGCGTTAGCAGAATTCTATCTGGAAACGAGTACGGTATGTCTTCAATACTTCCTCACCTGTTATCGAGAGTTTTGTTGTGTATATTTACCCCAAGTTTGATCCCTCACTAAAGGTTTTTCTTGCTAGCCAACGTTTTACGATTCTCATTTGCGCCGCTGTGTACTACAAACTTTTTTCTAACGAAAAAGAGACAATCTGCAAGAGCTTTTAGGGATAATATCCACTAAAGCTCCTACAGATTGTCTCACTACTAACCGGATTGCTTAACGCAACTAAAACTACATTTATTCAGAATATTTCATTCAATCTTCAAAGTCTTCGTCATCCCAAAGACAGCAGACGCGGCCAGTCTGTCCGTCATCATTTTCCTCATCAAAGAGAGAAGGGTCATATTTTTTGACAAGCCCAGCTTCCATCTGTCCACCTTCAACGCTTCCACTAAGAAGAGGCTCGATTCTAACTTTATACACCTTGGCTTCCGGTTTAATATAACTTTTCATATTTCCTTGGTTTTTTATTTGATGAATTTCTTTCCATTATGAATATACACTCCTTTGACAGGACGTGACACCTTTACTCCCTGAAGGGTATAGAACGATGCGTTGTCGTCTGTACTATTCGGCTTGACTTCTGTTACAGTAGTAGTGCTTCCGCCATCATCTTCGTCATCGAAGACAATAGCCATCTTGGCAAGCGACGGATTGTTCGGGTCGTCCGTCTCATTTCCGAGAAACTGTCCGTTAAAGTCGATATACCCGAACTTCGCTCCTACTCCACCGTCTATAACAGCATTTGCCGGAATACTCAGGTAAGCTTTGTTTGCGCCGCTTTTACCATTCGGCGTAAGGCGGAAGAAACCGATATAGTCGTCTCCGGTCTGATATTGCTTGTAATAGTTTGTGGAATGGAAGTTTGCAAGGCCGAAGAAACGGTGGAGTATTTTTCCATTATCGTCGGTATCAGCATTTCCGAGATTGTCGATAGCCGTGACTGTCGGCTGGAGATAGTTGTTCCATTCGTCATTGACATAATCGTCTGCCTTTGTCCACACAGCCTTGTAATTATCACCTTCTTCCAGCATATCTGCCGGTGCTTCCCTCAAAAAGAAATCCAGTTTGTCACCGTCTGAGAAGGTTCCCTCCGCAGGTTGTTTTCCTACGAGTACCACTCCCATATTTGCCGGAATGTACTTGAGCTGACGAAGATAAACCGTGCCCTGCGATTGTGGGTCTTTTGCATTCTCCGTTTTTTCGTATCTATATGCCTCATACACTTTCACGTTGTCGTTGACAGGTGCCATTGCCACATTGTTGCTGTATGTACGGATAAATTTTCCAACGCAACGTGTGAAAGGAATCTTGATGACTTTTGTTCCTGATATGGTATAGCGAGAGATGTCATTACCTTTCTCGTCAAGCTCTGGGTAGAACCTTACCGTCCATATTCCTTCGGGACGGTTCCAGAGGATATCCTTCTGACTAGTAGTTGTGCTTTCGAAGCCCTCCTCGTCCTCTCTCGCCGTTTTACGGAACTGCACGTCGTTCGGATCGTCAGCCATACATGAGTGGTTGCCATCATCGGCGGCATCATAAGTAGGTCTTGCAAATCCGGTATTGCTTGTAATATTGCCGTCCGTCTCGCCCCAGTTCTGGTGTGCGTCATTGTTGGCAACAAACCTGAAATGCGATTTTTTGTATTTATCGCCTACAGTAGATATTGTCAGCGAGAAGCAACGCTCGTTGGCATCATATTTCATGTCTCCTGCGGTAGAAGTATACATCCATTTGCGTGTCGCTGCATCATAAGTTCCTTCCACAGCATCGCCTATCATAGACATGGTTTTTATCAGGATGTCGGCATCGTTAGCGCCACCGTCCATTACACGTATACTGCCCGACAGACCGTAACTGCCGTCTTGTGCCGACAGACCGTTGTCTCCACGGGTCGGGTTATACTGTATTCTTTTTATACCGTACAGTTGAAGGGTGAAAGGTTTCTGGTTAGTCCATACCTTGTCGTGTTTATCGTCATGACTATAGGGATATCCTCCGTTGCCGAGGAAGAAGAGTTTATCGTGAGTTCCGGAATAGTCGCCTACGCTCTTTGTGGCATGAATATCTGGCGTTGCCTTTTTTGCCTGATCAAGTATCTCTTGAGTGGTTACGGTATTCACAATAAAATCGATTGCCCAATAGCTGTTTTTACCATCAAAATAGAGCGAAGCCTCAACATCGTTGTCGAATGGGCCCTCATTTCCACCACTTTTACGCTTATCATAGAGCGGCTGCGCCGTAGCCCCTTCCATGTTGCCAATAAGATAAGTCACACATCTCGTAGCATCATGCTTCACCTGCCAGTCGGAGGGGTTTCCCTTGTCGTCAAGCGTAAAGCTGAAGGTATACATGCCATCGTCGTCTGTCACTCCGTCATTGCGGGTCACGAGATTCCAGTAGTTGCCGTCCTCTGCTAATGTTGCGGAGCCTTTAAGGGAAGTGCAGCCTGCCGTAGGTGTTCCCATAGTTCCCACAGCTCCGTTTGTTGACGGCAATGCGCTGTCATTATCCTTTGCGCCATGCAGGTTGAATACCTTGCCCGGTCCGTAAACCATCTTATTGTCATACTCGTCAACAGCAAGAATCTGTGCATGTGCCGTGAGGCATGCCGGGATGCTGAACGCATAGCTCTTGTCTTTTTGCTCTTCGAATTTGAAATACACATGTTTTGTATATTCTATCGTTGCGTCGTCGCCTCCCGGATTATATTCTCCACCTCTATTATATGGCGAGAAGAAATTGCCCACGAGATAGTAACCAGGTTCGACATCTGTTGCAGGCCATACAACAGGCTCACCGCTTCCTCCTGCGGAAGTTTTCTTTCCTTCTATCCATACGCGGTGCGTCGAGCCATCCGTGATGTCTACATTAACCGTGAGATATTCATATTCGCCCGCCGTATAGCTTACTTTCCAGGCATTGCTGCTTCCATCACAGCCGCTTTCTATAGAATAAGAGGTGGGATCTTGTGTTCCTTCCTCGTTTATCGTAAGCTGATCACCATCGACTTTAGGCTGCATCTGATTACCCCCCCCTGACACTCCGATACGGAACCAGAATCCCGTTTCGGGCATGGAAGTGATTTTAAGGGAATACACATTGCTGCCATAAGAAGTGTTCGGAGCAAGCTGATGGTTGCTTGGCACTTCATACTTACCAACGACACCGTTGATTGTTTGGGCTGTAAGCAGATATACATCTGCCGCCTTCATCTCCAACATTGCCCCAAGCATCAACAAAAGGGCAAATAGGCATTTAGTTGACTTTTTCATCTTTTCAGAATTATTGCGTTAGTTATAAATATGCTACGTTTTATGTTTTTAGAGCAGGTCCTGCACATTATGCTGGACCAAGACTGTTCTCGTTTTTTGTGTTATTTTCGACCGCAAATGTATGAACTTTTGCATTACGCTGTATTAGGGAAAATGGAAAATATGGGGAAAAAGCTATGCAAACGTTTGTAAAGCTATCGTCTCAACCCTCTGAATAATGCAAGATTTCCAATGAGTTATGCTAAGATACTTTTTGGCCTTACTTCATGTATTTTTTCAACCATAAGTCGAAGAATTTGTCATATACCACATAGGCATCATCCTGCTGGGTGATAAAATCTTTCTCCAGCAATCCCCTCAGGGCAGAATTCACTGAGCTTGGCGACGGGAGATGATATTTCTTGGCGGGTAATGCTATAGCTTACCGACTATATTGTCGATCATGAAAAAATGAAATATCAAGTTTAGTTAAATGTTATATGTGTGTCCATATTGTTCACAAGTATTTCCTAAATTTGCAACAGAATTTTTATGAAACGTACAGCATGGCATTAAACCAAACAAATAAACTCGTGTGGATTGTCGGGACCATCTACAATGCGGGAAAGATTACCTTTGGGAATCTTAACCGCAAATGGATGGACAATGAAGATCTGAGCAGCGGTGAGGAGTTGCTTAAACGCACCTTCGTTAACGGCAGGTATGGTCAGAAGGTCATCACAACCTCGATATCATTGCCGAACGTTGTGGCTTCGACTTAAAGAATCATCACAATGCACTTGCGGATGCAGAAGCTTGCGCTGATCCAATCTCGAAGATTTGAGCAACAATCTTTTAAAAAACTTTTTGGCTACACGAATAGTGCGGTGTGCGAGGTCGTATATTTATATAGACCTTGCACACCGCACTATTCGTGTAAACCAACCTGGAACGCATTTCTAACTGCGTTTTGTCGATGACCAAAATTAGAGTTTTACCCCATCATGTTCCTGCCAGTATTTGTTTTCCATAGGAAGCAATTCGTCCCTGAGCAAATCCATGACCTTAGGGAATGGCAGTTCCTGCTTGAAGTTTATTTGCTTCAAGAACCTATTCCAATTTATATTTCTTTCTTCATCCGTTGCAAAAGATTCAGTAAACAGCTTTCGGTCGGCATTGTATTCCAATTTCCTATTGCTGAAAGTAGCATTGATGGCTTGATACAAGCTGTCGTGATCTATCTTGTATGTGACAAACAACTGATAACAGTCGAAGAAATCTTTCATTCTGCTGTTAAACACATCTCTATCAAGCATCGTATGGAACTTTTCTGCTATTACCGTCTCTATGGAGTAGGCCTTAAGGTTGACAGAAGGTACATCCGGGAGCAGAAGTGGGTAGTCAAGGTTCATAGGATAAGGAGTGACAACATCGCCAAAGCCTATATCGATAGACATCTTTTGAACGATACTGTCCATGTGGGCAGTGAAATGAAACCTTGTACCCGGATATTTCTTGTCAACAGTTATAGGCTCCACCTGTAGTTCGTCCGTGTCAAATTTTACTCCATCCATCTCACAATCGATAGACAGAATTTCCTTAAAAACAGAAGTCAGATAGTCTCTGTCTCTGCTGATACGGTCTGCCAAGAAGTCTATATCTACTGTAGGTCTGGACTCCAAGCCTTGAAGTGCATACAGCAAAGACCCGCCTTTGAGCAGGAAATTATCCTTGTATTGGCTCACTGATACCCGATACAACAGGCGCTCATTGAAATAGCGTGTCAGAAGGTACATGTACCTGTACCCAGTCTTATTCATCAGAGTAAGAAGCCTTGTCCTTACCGATTTCCCGTAGTTCTTATGTTTAATCATTCTCCCAGAGCAATGGTCATATATTCCTTTATTGTTTTTTCAACTCTCAATTTCTTGGCATATTCAGACAGGCGGCTTAGGTTGCGATCTTTGCGCTTTGTATAGTTCCGGATAATCTCAAAGCACAAAGCAGAGCCTATTTTATTCCGATACTTGACAGCATCACACACGCTTCGCTCAAGGTCTGTCATATGGACGTGGTAATTGCTTACTTTGACCTCACTAATGCCAAACTTAAGGTTGTCGTCCTTCCAATAGAAAAGTTTGATAGGGAAAGGTGTCCGGAGTGATACTTTGCGCTTCGCGGAAATGGCAATACAGAACTCTGGAGGACTGATGGTTGTCAGACCATAATAAGCCCAGGCGTTGTAAAGACACACCACACCTCCGGGGACAATGCTCTCGACATCAATTATATTGTTGAGCATTTCCTCCGGTGGGGCATACACCCCATGACGCACCTTGACCAGTTCTCCAGCATCAACAGCTTTCAGAACTCTACGGTATTTCTTCCTGTCTGAAAGTTCTGAGACTCTTATGTAGCCATGTTGCCGACCTGCTTGATTCGAAGCCTTATACATATTTTATCTTTTTTGCAAAGATAGAGAATTATCTTTGAAGCAAGAAATATTCTACGGATTATTTTTATTTTATCCGTAGAAAAATCCAAAACTTTGACGAGTCAGATGACAGTCCTTATACTCATTGTGTCATTGGTATTTGCAGATCATGCGGATACATACGCGTTTCAGCAGCTTCACCTGCCTTCGGTATTTATCCCTCATAGTCGTCTAATTCTTTTGGAACTGTTATTGAATATTTCTTATTGAGCACGCCGTGCTTCACCAGCTGCAGCTTCCCTGCTCCCAAGTCCATCTTATCTGTGTCTAATTCCTCGAACCAGTAATACCCGGCTTTCTCTGCCATGTAGAGGAACATCCGCTTAATTCTGATGTTTGATGTACTCTCCAACAAACGCTGTACGACCTCAGACCGCAATGTTGTCAGTTGTTCCATGATATAATAGAGATCCATATAGGAATACTGTTTCGGTGCCAGTGCGAGGCACTCAAGAAAAGCCAGTTCCGGCGAGGAAACATATAGCGTGCCGCTATCTCGATCATGTTTGGAAACGTCCAAAGCTGCAAATGCCGTGGTTGAGAATGTACGGAAAGTCATGTCGTAGGCATCGCTCTTCATCCATAGGGGCATCTTCTCTCCTTGGGGTAACGCAACCATCAGCAGGGGCTTGCCCATAGGGACATAATGGTTGAAGCCTGCGTATTCCAAGGCAGAGGCGGCGCCAATTCTCAGCTGTTTGTCCAACTGAGAATTATAGGACGCAAGAGCATCGAAGGCATTGAGGTGGCTGCCTGTACGGTACATGACACCCTTGCATAAGGTAGTCAGCCATCCTGTGTCCCTGTACCGCTTCTGCAGCTGCGCTGAATAGCCGTTCTTCTTCAGCCAGTCGGAGAACATCAACCCGGTTGGGGCTGTTCCGGCAAGCAGCTGGTTTATTTTAGTGCCATAAGATATACTCATAGTTTATTTTCCTTGTCACATTTCAACTGCAAAGATAATCATTAATTTGAAACCTCGCAAGTAAAAAGTTGAAAATAATCCTTTATAATATACTTTAAGTTGATTTTGAGGACTTTTTTTATTTATTTCTTCTCAGGATATATACTATTTGAGTCCTTGCAGGCTTGTCTCTAATTGTCTCCTATTGCACATGGCAACAACAATATCGATAATTGGGTGCAGCGGATGTTGTATTAAATTCTAAAGGTGAGGTATAATGCAAAATTAAAGTTTGATTATGAAAGCGGGTTCGTAAATCAATATATATCAATGACTTATATACATATTTCTGTCTAACTTGGAAATAAATTACTTTCATAGGAAATTAAATTCCATTCATTGTTAAATAATTTTCAGAAATTTGCAATATGAGTGACAAAAGAGATCCAAAAGACAAAAGCCTCAGAATAGCTTCTTTAAATACGCTGTCCTAAGGTTACATCATTCATCTCATTTGTTGTACTAATTACTAACATTAAATTCGCAAGTATAATCATATCATGAAGTCCCAGTGCTCTGATAAATAGCTGTTCAATAATTGAAATTTAGCTTTTGATGCATCATCAGCTCTCTCATTAATCCAATATTTTAGGCTTTTGTATAACTTGGAATTGTGATTCCTCTTAAGTAAGGCAGAATCCATCCTCATGAGAAACATGCACCAATCGAGGGATTTCTCCGGAGCGTCGTGATTCATCCTGGTATTGATGTAGGAGAACATGCAAAAGCCATTTTTCAGATCGTCCAAAAATGTATGATCTGTATCGATATGTATGATGCCTCTTGTATCATCGGGCATTCCTCCCCATCCACCTTCCCTTTCCATGTGGAAAAGAAAGGCACGTGCATAATTGATGTCATCGGCATCAGTAAAGTCCAAAGAATAATTAGGTAAGACCCTATAAGGCAGAAGGCGCGCCGCTTCCTTGAAGTCCACTTTGGCAAGGTCCTCATAACCACGACAAATGATTATTTCTTGAGCATACTGTCCATATGATGGTTCGATGAGCATATAACGCGACCTCACTTCCTTACAAATGCCTCTTGGTATATTTCCATTGCTTTGTGTCATTTCGTCAAAGAATGAATGCAGATACGAGATATCCAATACAAGTCCCTCATGGAGGTGCCTTGCCAAATAACCAAGTGTGATAAGTTTGTATTTATCCAGTATCGCATCAATTTTCTCTATTACGGACTTGTCATTCAACCTGCAAGAAAAGTACTTGACGATTAACTTTTCATCGGTTAGGTAGCCCCCGTCAATTAAACTGCCAATGAAGTCGAGCTGGTCCTTTGAGAATCCGTAATAATAGTTTCTTCGATTTAAGTCATCCTGAAACACAAAATACATTGGCCAAGTATTCAGCCCTGGCAATTCTCCGTATTTTTCTACACACTGTTTTATATACCTTTTGGCTCGACTGTAAGGCAGTTCTACAGAGCGATTGATGAAGCCAAGGGTTTCCATCTCAGGATGTTCTTCTGGATCAACGGATGCCCCCCATTTGGTATAAAGTTGATTTATTGGATACAAGGTCATAAGTCGTTGTACCTCCGGCTTGTCGCCTAATTCACGATAAAGGTTATTGACTTTATGAAGCAGATTGGTATCCTCGCTATTAGTTGGCACTTTACCCCATTCCTTCAGCTGTTGTTCAATATCATTGCATCTTATTTTAATATCTGTCTTCTTTCTCATAAGTTCAGAGATTTATTAGGTAAGTAGTTTATATCTTTTTGCAGATAAGTTGTTGGATTGCCACATTATTATTGGGTCTAAAAATTATTCCTTATAGAATTCAGTCCCGCATTCGTTGCATTTGTAGTTTTTGCGCTCTCGCTGGGGTATGACTAGGACAACGCCAACCGCCAATGAGATCAGTGATATAATAAGAAAGCTAACCGTAGCTGACTCTAGAGACTTCACACAGAATGGTAGGATAATGCAGACGATTCCGATGACAACCAAGAGAACGCCGATGATGACCGCCCACTTAGACAGCTTGGGCCTTACCTTGCCTAACGCTACGACATTCTGACTGCCGCAAGTGGGGCACCATGGCAGTTGCTTCTCTCGCTTTTCGGTTATCTCCTTCAATATGCTCTGGGCTCGCTCCAAGTCCTTCTTGAACACCCTCACCTCAATCCCGGGATTAGGTCCGTAAGCGCCATAAGCGGGGTCGTTGAGCTCGTCGTGGAGCGATGAAGCTATACCAGCGTTGGCCAGCTTAGAAACGATTTCATCGGCCAGAATAGAGTTGTCGCACTTCGTTAAGCTAATGGTTTCTTCGTTCTTGTCCATATTTCGGTTGTTTTTATCATTGGCAAATTTACGAAATTATCTGTAATTCGCAAGTAAATTAACTTTTTTTAGGTTCTTCAGCTAGTTAGATTCATGTTTGATTTCAGTTGATGAGATAGCAAAAATGGATAGAAAAACAAAAAGATTGAAATTTATACTTAATGATTCTATCTAGAACATGAATTTAGTGATGTAGGGATGTCATGTGCCATAATGACAAAAAACAACACTACAACTTCAATGTTTAAACATAACCTGCGAAACTCTTTTTGCTATTATAGTGGGAATATAGTGATTTTTTCAAATCTTATTACAGTACCGCTGCGCGCGCGAGTCGAGATGTGACCCCTTTGCTAATCTAAAAGTGACCCCCTTGCATGTCACGTCTGCAAAGGTATAAAATTTATTCTACTTTCCCCTAAAATCCGCAACTAATTAAGTTGCATGGGTTCATTCGGGAAATTTTCTTATTACTTGACAAAAATCACACTTTTCACAAAAGAAGGCCTTATTTTGTCGTAATGCTCATATACCTTCCCCTTACCCCACAAAGCGACAAGGGGCGCATGCGCTATATAACCATTAAGGGAGATTCCTTATCCAAAATCGTTTTGGAGGACTGTAGCATAAGCTTCATTGTTGGTGTAGATGTTCAGGACATGCTGGCGTGCCGTCCGAACCCATTTCGCAGGCACTGAGACGAAGCGGAAGACGAAGGTCTTGACACGGCTTTCCCTTTTCAGTCAGAAAGTCTTGAGTTTGTCCTTCCCCATCCGATCCTTGAGCATCTCATAGAAGTTGCGGATGAGGGCGGTAAGCAGCAGGAATACGGCATTCTGGTTCATGAACGACTTGGGAAGGCTTTTCCAGCCTTGCATTCGGTAACTTTCAATTACTATCGTTTAATAAAGGTTCGATCCTTCATAGGCTCATGTTGACTTTATGCCTACTACTATGACCTCGGCTGACTTCTCACGGCAAGCGTTACTCCATGGATTTCGTAAAGGCAACTATTCTCCGTGTCCGTGAGACCTCCTCAGATAAGAGCATCAACTTTCCATCTTATCTCCGCTTCATTTACCCCTGCCCGTTCCGAATAGCTATCGGGCTTCGTGTTGTTATGCACACTTACCACACGAGCATTGGCCTTGTATGAAGTTTCTGTTCGTCGGAGCAGATGTTTGCCGCCGGCTTCCTTCAGATTCCGCGTCGCCACGGACACCCTTGCCTTGGGCTATAGCTTTCCCGCTATTAGGGCAGCTTCGGGACTTCCACCCGTTAGCTGGTGCTCATGCTGAGCGTACATACGAAGAATGCCTCGCCCGAACTTGTCGGACGAGGCATCCATACATATTTATTTGGACATTTCAACAGTCTCTACCAGATAGATGGCAACAAAAATTTGTAAAAAGCTTCATTATTAATTTTTGCTCTTTTATGAATTATATGTGATTTTGCATAATCAAATAGATTGAAACTTAGTGAAAGTTTAATACCAGTGTACTCTTGATGCTCGAAATGGAAATCTCATAGACAAATTTGGGTACTTACTTACAACTAGCACTCATTCAAAACTTATCATATACAAAATCACTAATGTCCACTAAAAATAATTAGCATTTCATTTGCTTACAATTAAATAGTATTCTAACCCTGACAGGGAGCTTAATCGGTTAAAAATGAGCACATATGATAAATGCGAAACGTTACTTCGGTAAGTTTCAATCTGTCAGATATGCCAAACTCGCTCGTTTCTAATCCATAGAGTCCTTTCAGTTTTGTAACACTCTGAGCAAAATAGCAGTGTACATTATTAATGGATTTAAGTGGACACTAGTGATACAAAATAATGTCATTATAAGCCGGAATTCATTTTTAGCATCTCGGTAGTTTGGGTTACGTAATCGTTAAACTCCTTCGCGGTCATCACCTCTCCATCGGTTGGTTCGGAAAACGTACCACTCACAGTATCTGTAATGTTGGTTGCCTCGTAGATGTTGCTGTTGTCACTGGCCTCTAGTACAAGTCCTGTGATACCTACACCAATAAAAGGACCGTCAACTACAGGAATGTAATCAGTGAACCACACTATCTGATTTTTATCCTTTTTTGATACTGCTTTCTTGCATTCGTAACCCAGGATTTGTTTTTCTTCTCCACTCACAACCTCGAAAGTGTCGGCATCTAGAGAGTCCTTTACGAGAATAACCTTGCCCATGAAATTATTACGTTGGACAAAAACATTCTTTTTGCGATTCTTATAAGTAATGTTACCCTTATATTGCTCCTCCAATGTTTTGCCATCTATAGTCTGCCCCATAATGGTGACAGACTGAGGTTTATCCATGGGTACATTAGCAAATTCGCTCTCCCCATCGTTATACCTCAACACAAACTTCATCTCAAAATCCTTCATGGCATTTGCATACATGCTACGAACTTCATCAGGGAGACCTGCTCCAGCCATGAAAGAGGGGGAATTGACATTGGCCTTCACCAAATATTCGACTGTTAGTTGCTGAGCTTTCACACTAGAAGCCAATCCTAAAAAGACGGCCAACATCAAAAGAACTTTTTTTGTTTTCATTTTTTAAAATTTTATGTTATTAATAATTAATATTTAATGGCAAGTCCAAGGAGAACATGTCCTGGCATATACCGTGTTGTGCTATAGGTGCTCAAATAATTGTTAATAGTGACATCGGCGCTGGTCTTCTTACTCAAATGAAAAACGTCCTGTCCCGTGATACTAATCTGTAACTTTTTACTAAGGTCATATCGTACCTGGAAATTACAATAGAGATTATCGTTTTTGCTCTCTTCCAGACGAACAACACGGTATCGTCCTCCCACTTCCAAATATAATTTCGGAAGGGTATAGGACAATTGTGCAAGATAGTTTTCACTTTTCACCTTGTATTTGTTACCATCGCCACGCATCTCCGTTATTGAATAGTTGCCAGTTGCTTTGAAGTTAAGTCCCTTCTTCCGAAAAGTCGAAGCACTTCCAAAAAAGTTATACGAATCGCTTTGGGAGTGTATGATGTTACCCTCCATATAGTAGGGAGTGTTACCATGATTATAGCTCAACGTTACCGATAAGTCAAGAGGGAATGAGCGGAACTTCTTGTCGACATATGAGGTTACAGCCAGTGAACTGGTACCTGAAGATGAAGTTATGTAGTTGGCTTCGCGTACGATACCATTAAGCAGGTTGTCATTAAGTACATCATCTGCGCTATAGGTGAACGACACCGCATCTACAAGCGTGAAACCATTCAGTGGTTTCATAAATTGGTGGATAAGACTAGCTGTATGATAATAGCCAAATGTGGACCCTACGCTACTACTATGAAACATTCTGTAATTGTCTATAATCAGATTACTGAAGAGACTGCGGATACCATAGGTATTGACCACATCACTGTAGTTAAGTGTAAGAGAATGGAAATTGTTAAAGCCGTATTTAACATCCAGAGAAGGCACTACAACCAATCTGTTCATCTTTGTCAGCGTGCGCCGCACGTTGGTCTCAAACTTCAAATAAGTCAGCTTAGCTTTTGCAGCAAACTGAAGTTTACCATGATCCTTTCGCAACTGCAAGTCAAGACCATTGTCATAGTGTCGAATATAATCATCGTTGTCAAAAGCTGTGTTCATTGTCTGTTGACTAAGATCGGTCAGTATATTTTCTTGATCGATATAGCTTCTAAGCCCTATCCGAGTATTGTAATCATCGTTGAACCTAAGAAGCAAAAAGACTTCAGCACCCGCATTCTGCCAACTCATCCGGTTAGTATATCCAAAGCTGTCATCAAGGTCACGATAACCACCATAGAATGTACTGTCTGCTGAAAAGTCCTCGTTTGCTCGATTTCTGAAGTAGTTATAGGTAGCACTTATGTTCAACGTGTTCTTCTTGTTTATCTTCTTAATGGCAAGAATATTGTTTTCAAGATCGATGGTACGGCTATTGTCGTCATCGGTAAAGTGGCTCATAAATTCGCCATTTCCATTCCGTGAATAATGTGACAAAAGCACTTTGCCGGTATAGAAGATATTAAATGTCTTCGATGGCATGAGCTGCAGCTTCAAATTACTATTCACATTTACTCCATAGTTCTTTGACTGGTTACTAATGTCATAAGCCAAAGGAACGTTGAGATAACTATAATGTGTAGTGCTGTTCATCCGGTAACGGTCAAGTCCAACAATGCTGTTCCAAAGCACCTTAACTTTACCAGAAGGCATAAAAACTGTATTAAGCGACACAATACCATTGTCACGCTTATATGCATCCTCACGGTCGCCGATGAGTGAAGAACTCTCATTGAAAACTCTTGCAATCTTCGCTTGAGAGTCCTCGCCAGAAAGCAATTCACTAAGCCCGCCGTTCATACCTATAATGTCCTTTTGGTTCAATAGCGCCTTACCGGTGTTATTGGCTGAAGCAATGGCAGAGAACATTACCTTCTTCTTTATCAGCATGGAGTAGTTTTTCAACGAATACTTGTTGTCGATGCCCGCCCTCACATCGGCCTGTCCACTAAGCCGTCCTTTCTTCTTGTCACTCATGTTTACACTGATGACCGTTTCGTTAGAGGTTTTGAATCCTTCCAGAATATTGTAGTCTGAATAGTTCTCTATTACGTCAATACTCGTCACATCCTGTCCAGGTACATTATTCAGCGGAACGGAGTTGTTGCCCTGAAATAAGTCCTGCTTCTCCATAAGGATGCGAGTCACAGGTTTGCCATTAGCTTCGACAGTGCTGTTCTCCTTATCAACCTTAAATCTAGGAAGAGTTTCAAGTACATCACCTAACGTCTGTTCCTGTCCTGTAGTGAACTTCCGTGTGATATAAGTAGTGGTGTCGCCATTGGCTATAATGCTTGTTCCGTTGACTTTAACCTCTTCCAGTTGAATGGCATCACTCATCAATGTAAAGTCAACGTTCATAGCTGTGCCCTTGAAGAGCATCACGTGCTTGGAATCTGCTTTACAGCCCAAAGCAGTAGCCTTAACAGTGAGACTACCAGAAGGAAGTTTACTAAGAAAATATCTTCCCAGACTGTCAGTTATGGTCTGCGCTAGGATGCTGTCTTGCCGGGAGAGTATGCGAATGGTTGCACCCTCGATAACTGCACCTCCTTTATTATAAACATGCCCGCCCACCATGCATTGAGCGGAGACATCTTGCACGGAAAAACTAAAGAGCAACAAGGAAATAAGAATATATAAAGCAAGATTGGCTGTTACAATTTTACTCATGTTGTATTTCTCCAAATTTCTCTTGTAAACTACTATCTTTTATTGCGGTGAGATTATTAATCTGGTTGATAAGCTCATCGTTAGAGCGCTGCATTTTGCGGTAGAAGTATAGGGCAATTAACAGTCCCAAGACAAACAGTACCACACAGAACAATCCATATCCTTGACTTAAAAGTTCATTACGTTGCAGATTCACTTGTAACCAAAGCTTTACGCAAACCCAGCCTGCCCATGAAAAACCCAAGGGAAAAGTGATGATACATTCTATTTTCCCAAGCCTCTTCATGCGCACCAGTTTCTTGGCGGTTTCGATGAGGTTGTTGCGCTGTAAGTCCTCATCCCGAAGCGTGCTGACGTTGATTTTATAATCTGCAAATACTATTGCAAGCACCACAGCAGTAAAGATGCCCAAGCTCCACCAAGAGAGCTGGAACACCTCCGTCATCACCAATTGGATAAAAATGAGAATAGGAATAGAAATAATGTCCGACCAAAAAAGTTTTTTGTTCCACGACATCTTATGTCGTATTGACTCTTGGATAAGTCGGTCGTTGATAGTTACCTCCTTCTGAAATTTGTCTTGCAGCATTTGCATCTGCTGCTTCATCTCGTCGAGTTCGTTGAAGTTGCCATTTGTTGTATTCATAATGTTGTTGCGTTTAGTCGTTAGACAAGTTTTTGAGTTGTTCGCGGATGCGGTAGAGTCGAACGCTCACGTTCTTTGCCGTAATGCCGATGATGGCACCAATCTCCTCGTAGCTGATGTCCTCGAGCCAGAGCAGAACAATGGCACGATCGAGAGGCTGAAGCCGAATAATACGCTTGTGCAGCATCTCTGCCTGCTGTGAGTCACGTTCGTTGCCGCTGAAGAGGTCATCGCCCATGTAGACCCTTTCCTTGTGGTGGCGTCGTTTCTTTCGGTCCAGCGTGATGCACGTGTTGAGCGCCACACGGTAGATCCACGTCTTCACATCGCTTCGGCCCTCAAAGTTGGCAAATCCTTGCCACAGGCGGATGAGCACCTCTTGAAATAAGTCGTTCACCTCGTCCTGGTCTTTGGAGAACATGTAGCATACGGTGTAAATAGTGCTTTTATTCTGTTGGACCATGTCCGCGAATTTTTGTTGATTGTCATTCATTTTTATTCTTATTTTAATGACTTACACGAGTTAGACGCAACTTCCTAGCGAAAAACTACATCATGTAAGACGAAATTAACAAATTTTAGATTAAGTTACATCGGTGGATTAAAGACGTTTGTTCAATTACCTAAAAAATTCTGGCGCAGATTTGGCGCACCCTTAAACGAAAAATCAGCGCAACTTGTTGTTTTACAACTCGTTACGCTGATTTTGGCGGAGAGAGAGGGATTCGAACCCCCGGTACCTCTCGGTACGCCGGTTTTCAAGACCGGTGTAATCGACCACTCTACCATCTCTCCTAGGGGTTGGAAGCGTGTTGGCAAGTACCGTTTGGTAAATGCGGGTGCAAAGGTAGTGGATTTATGCGAGACTACCAAATTTTGCGGCTTGTTTTTTTTGCTCTGCCCAACTTTTTTGGCAAAAGGGTGGGGAAGAGGTGTGAGTGGAATCTCCGTGTGCCTCGGAACATAGGTTTGTCAGCCCTTCGCCAGCGTCTTGACAAACGATTCGGCGCGGTCCAGGGTGTCGAGTTTTCCGACATCGAGGAGCTGGAGGTCGTCGGCAAGCTGGCCTCGGATATCAAGCCGGTCGCAGTTTTGCAGATAGAAGTCCATGATCGGGAAGCGGTCGGGATAGGGACGCATGGCTTCGAGGAGACGAGGCGACACGACATGGATGCCGCTGAAGGCCCATCGCTGGCAGTCGGCCACACACAGATCTGCATGGGGCGACCGTACCTCCCCTGTCTCCACATTGGTCCATCCCACGAGGCGCTTCCCCTCGCCGAAAAGCAGGTAGCGCTTGGTGACGCGGTCGCTGACCAGCAAGGCTGCGTCTGCCACCGCACTGTCGTAGAGCTGGGAGAGATTGGCGTTGCTCAAGATATCGACGTTGTGGATCAGCACCGGGCTGTCGGTCTCAAACCAATGGGCAGCATGACGGATGCCGCCACCCGTGTCGAGGAGTTTGGAGGTCTCGTCAGAGATATGTATCTCCACCCCGAAGTCGTGGGTGTGGAGATAGTCGATGATCTGGTCGGCGAAGTGGTGCACATTGACCACGATACGAGTAAAGCCCTCCGCCTTCAGTTTTCTGATGACGTGAGCCAGCAGCGGTTCCCCCGCCACGGGCACCAGTGCCTTGGGCATTCGGTCGGTGAGCGGCTTCAGGCGGGTGCCCAGTCCAGCCGCGAATATCATTGCCTGTTTTGTCATGTAGCCTTGTCGTTGTGAGAGAAAATCGAGGACGGGTAGTCCAGGGGAAGTCCCTTATTCCGCCCCCTTCGCTGTGTCCTTTGCCTCCATCACGCGTTGTATGTGCTGTTCGCGATGCGTCACCCGCACCTCGATGCCATACTTCTCGTGGATATGCTCCGCCAGGTGCTGCGCACTATAGACACTGCGGTGCTGTCCGCCCGTGCATCCGAAGCAGAACATCAGCGAGGTGAAGCCCCGCTGCATATATCGCTCCACATGATGGTCGGCCAGTTGATAGACCGGCTTGAGGAAGTCGAGGATCTCGCCGTCGTCCTCCAGAAATCGGATCACCGGCTCGTCCAGCCCTGTCAGTTTCTTGTACGGCTCATAGCGTCCCGGGTTGTGCGTGCTTCGGCAGTCGAAGACATAGCCTCCGCCGTTGCCCGACTCGTCCTCGGGGATGCCGTTCTTGTAGGAGAAACTGAACACGCGGACCACCAGCGGGCCCTTGCCGTCGTATTTCGAGAAGGTGGCTGGTCCATCCAGCGGATTGGCCTTGAAGACGTCGTCCGCCGTGGTGCGGAAGCCATCGGCCCGGTTTTTCGCCGATTCCTCGATGCGCGTAAACTGTGGCTGTTCCACCAGGCGCTGCAGGACCGACATCAGGTAGGGATAGGGGAAGGTGCTACGGTCGAGGGCGAGCAAGTCGCGCAGGTTCTGTATAGCCCCCGGTATGGAGTCGATGAAGTGGCGCTTATGCTCGAAGTACCCCCGGAAACCATACGCCCCCAGCACCTGCAGCGTGCGGAAGAGCACGAAGAGCGCCAACCGGTGGGCAAAGTGGCGCGAGGAAGGCACCTCGGTGTATTGCTTGAGACTCTGGTAGTATTCGAAGATCAGTTCGCGGCGCAGTTTGAAGGAATACTTCGCGCTCGCCTGCCATAGAAACGAGGCCAAGTCGTAGTAGAAAGGTCCCTTCCTGCCCCCTTGGAAGTCGATGAAGAAGGGATTGCCCTCGTCGTCGAGCATCACGTTGCGTGCCTGGAAGTCGCGGTAGAGAAAAGCCTCCATCGGCTCTGCCGTCAGGTCTTTGGCAAACATCCGGAAGTTGGCCTCCAGTTTCATCTCGTGGAAGTCGATCTCCGTAGCCTTGAGGAAACAGTACTTGAAGTAGTTCAGGTCGAAGAGCACGCTGTCCTGGTCAAACTCCGGCTGCGGATAGCATTGGGAGAAGTCCAGTCCCCGCGCCCCCCTGATCTGTATGTTGGGCAGCTCGCGTATCGTTCGTCTCAGCAGGTCCACCTCCTTGAGGTTGTAGCGTCCGCCCGCTTCCCGTCCGCCCTGTATGGCGTCGAAGAGCGAGACGTGGCCCAGGTCGGTCTGCAGGTAGCGCATCTCGTCGTCGCTTGCGGCCAGTATCTCCGGCACGGGCAGCTGTCGCTGGCCGAAATGCTTTGCCAGGCAGATGAAGGCATGGTTCTCCTCGCGGCTCGTGCCCACCACCCCGATGACCGAG
>ENA-OPVT01000591-OPVT01000591.1-human-gut-metagenome-genome-assembly--contig:-NODE-591-length-26571-cov-14.109820_pt1 | contig 26571 bp, 27 predicted proteins | sample MGYA00241499_ERZ501990 | MGnify/ENA primary metagenome ERZ501990 (study PRJEB25962, sample SAMEA2042104) | human gut metagenome | biome: human gut; feature: human-associated habitat; material: faeces...
AGGCGCAGAATTAGTGATTTTTCCTAGAATTGACACTTTTTCTCGTCTACCCTATCATAAAAAAAGAATAGCTCTCGCTATTCTTCTTCACCATCATCATAGTTAGAAACATTGTGATAAACCTGGTCAACATCATCACAGTCATTAAGAAGATTCATTAGTCTTTCAAATAAAACCATATCTTCACCTTCAAGTTCAACTGTTTCCTGTGGTTTAGTCTGGATTTCATCAACATCAAATTCAACATTAGGAAGCTTATTTTCAATAGCTGTCTTGATTGCGTTATAATCAGTTGGTTCACCAGTAATCTTTAAGCTGCCATCTTCTAAAGTAACGATATCTTTAGGATCAACTTCGCCTTCGATTAATGCATCAATTGCAGTTTCTTCGTCCATTCCTTTGAACTGAACAACAGATTCTACATCATATAAATAAGATACTGAACCTTCAGCACCAAGCTTAGCTTTTGATTTAGTGAATGCAGGACGTACCTGTGAAATAGTACGGTTGATGTTATCTGTTAAACATTTAACAATAACAGTTGATCCTGAAGGACCAAAACCTTCAAACTGTACACTTTCATAATCTTCTACAGCACCGTTCTTAACTTTATCAATCGCACGCTTGATAACGTCTCCAGGAACCTGATCTTTCTTTGCTTTTTCAATTAATCTTCTAAGGCTTAGATTACCGTCCGGTTCAGGGCCGCCTGCCTTCGCTGCTAAATAGATTTCTTTACCATAGTAAGAATAAAGTTTAGTTTTCTTAGCAGCAGTCTTTGCCATTGCGGCTTTACGTACTTCATGAGCTCTACCCATAATCTAATTCCTCCTTGTAAATTTCCTTACACATTATAAACACAAAGACTAATTATTTCAATAAAGAATTGGAAAATACACTGGAAATGCATTACTATTGTATCGAGGTGTATAAAAATGAAAAAGAAAATGATTATTATTGGGGGAGGTATATCAGGTATATATCTTTCTATTTTATTGAAAAAATATCTAGATATGGATGTGGTTGTACTTGAAGCCAATGACAAACCATTAAAGAAACTTTTAGCTACAGGCAATGGGCGTTGTAATCTTTCTAACAAGGATCTAGACAAGGCACATTATGATGGAGACATTAAACCCTGGGTAAATGATATCATTCATGATTTTGATATAGTAGAAGCACTTAAGGATATTGGCTTATATACTAAATATATGGGAAATCTCTTATACCCTTATAGTGAGTCAGCAAAAGCTGTACAGACATTATTTTTAAATAGAGCGGAAGAATATGGCGTAAAGATTATATGTGATGAAGAAGTATTGTTAATTAAAAAGAGTAAGCATGGTTATTTTATTCATGCAGCGCATCAAGATTATCAAGCAGATTATGTCACTATTGCCTGCGGTACTCCTGCTGGTAAATTATCAGGTATGAAAGATAGGCGCACTTTATTTAACTCACTTAAAGTTGATTATCGCCCTATGAGACCAACTATTACTCAGCTCATTACGACTCCTGCTTATAAGAAATTAAAGGGAGTGAGAATGAAGGGAGAATTTACTCTAAATGGACATACAGAAAAAGGAGAACTTCTTTTTACTGATTATGGTATTAGTGGAATTGCAGTAATGGTCTTAAGCCGCTATGCCCGTCCTGGAGATAGGATACTATGTGATTTCTATCCTGAGTTTACTGATCAGGAGTTATATTCTATTATTCGTACACTACAAACAATGAGTGGCCCTTATGATGGTTTAGTTCATCCAAAACTAGTTCCAATACTAGAAAATCAGAAGAACCCGGTTTCTTTCCTAAAACATTTAGAATTGACTGTCAAAGAGCTAAGAGGTGAAGAATTTGCCCAGGCAGATCTTGGGGGATTGATGATTTCTAATTTTAATGAATCTTTTGAATTCATCAGCTATCCTCATCTTTATGCGACAGGTGAAATATTAGACATTACTGGAGATTGTGGCGGATATAACATTCATTTTGCCTTAGCAAGCGCTTATTCAGTATTTAAAGAAGTCTCAAAAACAATACAATAAATTAGGAAAAAGGTAAATAAAATCAAAATTATTTGTTTTGTTGTAAAAATAGTACTGAAATTATATTGACAAACCCAAATGAGATTGTATAATAGGGAGCATATACAAATTGGAGGGATAATGTATGAAATTAAAAACAATTGTGACAGCTGGTGCAGTCGCAGCAATGTTAGTAGGTTGTAGTAATGGGAATTCATCTACAACAGATATCAAAGCACCTAAATTTGGTTTTATCGGCCCACTAAGTGGTGAAGCTTCTCAGTATGGTACAGCCGTAAAGAATGCTATGAAGATGGCTATTAATGATTATAACAAGAAACATGGCACTAAGATTACAGGCGTTTACTATGATGATAAGGCTGATCCAACTACAGCCGTAAATGACTATAACAAGTTATATAACGATGATAAGGTCACTGCAGTTCTTTCACCAGTAACAACTGGTTCAGCACTTTCAGTAGCAAGTGCTTCAAGCAAGAACAATACACCAATTCTTTCACCATCTGCTTCAGGTGATAAATTCACTATGAATGGTAAAACAGCTTATAAGAATGTATTTAGAATCTGTACAAATGACTCTTATGCTGGTACTTACTTAGCTAAACAGTCTAAAGCTAAATATAATTTCAAGAACGTAGCAGTTCTTTACAACAAGGAATCTGATTATTCTACAGGTGTTGCTGCTGCTTATAAAGCTGAAGCTAAAAAGCAGGGTGTTAATGTTTCATTCTATGAAGCATATAATGCAAATACTAAAGATTTCTCAACATTCATTTCTAAGATCAAACAGGCTAATCCTGATGCTGTTTTCTTACCAGATTACTATGAATCAGTTGTATCTATTACTAAACAGTTAAGAGACTCTGGCGTTAAGGCTCCAATATTTGGTGCTGATGGCTGGGATGGTGTTCTTGGTGTTAAGGGTGTTAACACTGCAGACTTTGAAAACTGCTTCTTCACAAGTGGTTACAACAAAGATGCAACTAGCGGTCCTACATATGAATTCGTAAAAGCTTATGAAAAAGAATATGGAACAACTCCAAGTATGTTTGCTGGTATGGCTTATGATACAGTTACTGTTATGATGAAAGCTATCAACAAAGCTAAATCAACTGATCCTGAAAAGGTAAATGCTGCATTAGCAAAGGTCAAAGTATCTGATGATGAAGCAGTTTGTGGTGGATTCACTTATGATAAGAACCACAACCCTGTTAAGGAATTAAATATCGTTACTATCAAGAACGGTCAGTATGTAACTACAAAATAACGATGAATAGAGGAGAGTTCATCTCTCCTTATTTTTTTATTTTTAGAGGGGAGAAGTAATTATGATTAACTTTATCAACCAAATCATCAACGGACTCTCGACTGGGAGTATGTATGCTTTAGTTGCAATCGGTTATACAATGGTTTATGGTATTGCGAAAATGATCAACTTTGCCCATGGTGATATCATCATGGCAGGGGCTTATTTCGCATTAATCGCGATGGGGTTTGTAGGACCTATTCCAGCAATCTTGTTTTCTATAGTTGCCACTGCAGCTTTAGGTGTTTTAACAGAAAAAGTAGCTTATAAACCTTTAAGAGGTAAAGGTTCACTTGAAGTATTGATCACTGCCATTGGTGTCAGCTACTTATTAGAAAATGTATTCTTATTAATCTTTGGTAGTGCGGCTCGTACATTCCCACAGATCATGCCAAAGGGTACAATCAATCTTGGTGGTATTTCTATTAAATATATCACTGTTATTACTCTTGTAGTAACAGCTGTATGTACTGCTGTTCTATTATTCTTTATTAATAAGACAAAGCTAGGAAAAGCAATGCGTGCTGTATCAGAAGACCAGGGTGCAGCCCAGTTAATGGGTATTAATGTAAATACAACAGTATCTCTTACATTTGCGATTGGTTCAGGACTTGGTGCTATTGCGGGTGTTATTTATGGATGTGCTTATTCATTAATCACTCCATATATTGGGTTAATGTTAGGTATTAAAGCATTTATCGCAGCTGTACTTGGTGGAATTGGTAGTGTACCAGGAGCTATGGTAGGTGGCTTAATGCTTGGTGTTGCAGAATCACTTACTATTGCATATATCTCATCAGATTTCTCTGATGCGGTTGTATTTGGTATTCTTATTCTTGTCTTATTAGTTAAGCCAGCAGGCTTATTTGGTAAGAATGTAAGAGAGAAGGTGTAGTCTATGGAAAAACTATTAAAAAACGAACTATTCAGATCATTCATTCTATCAATTGTGATCTTTGCGGTATTGATGGTAGGAACAGCTACATCTGTTATTAACTCTTATTGGCAGGGTGTATTAATTCTTTGTGGTATTAATATTATCCTCGCTGTATCACTTAACTTAGCAGCTGGTTATTTAGGACAGCTTACTTTAGGACATGCTGGTTTTATGTCAGTAGGTGCTTATACATCAGCTTTAATTAGTATTTATTTAAATCTTCCATTTATTGTATCATTACTTATTGGCGCGATTGCTGCTGGTATTATTGGTTTAATTATCGGTATTCCAGTATTAAGATTAAAAGGTGACTATCTTTGTATTATCACTCTTGCTTTCAATGAAATCATCCGTGTTATTATGAATAACCTTGAAATCACTAATGGCGCAAAAGGTTTAATTGGTATTCCTTTGAATACAAATCTTGTTTATGTCTTTATCGCAATGATTATCACAATCTTTGTCGTATATTCAATTGTGAAATCTAGACATGGACGTGCCATTATCTCAATTCGTGAAGATGAAACAGCATCAGAATTATCTGGTATTGATGTTGGTTATTATAAAGTATTTGCCTTTGCAGTGAGTGCTATTTTTGCAGGACTTGCAGGAGGCTTATATGCACATTATTATACAGTTATCCTTCCTAAAGGATTTGACTTCAACAAATCAGTTGAAATTCTAGTTATGGTAGTGCTTGGTGGTATGGGTAACTTAAAGGGCTCTATTATCGCAGCTATTGTGCTTACTGTAATTCCAGAATTATTGATCTCATTCTCACAGTATAGAATGTTGTTATATGCAATTGTATTAATTGCTGCTATGATTTTAAAAGGAACTGGTAAAGGCGAACAGATCATGGAACGTCTTCCATTCTTTAAAAAGAAAGATGAGGTGAAGCCAGAATGAGTACACCATTATTAAAAGCAGAAGGGCTTGGTATTCAGTTTGGTGGATTAAAAGCCGTAGATGAATTTAACTTTGAAATCGATAAGAACCAGTTATTTGGTTTAATTGGTCCAAATGGTGCAGGTAAAACAACTGTCTTCAACCTATTAACCGGTGTTTATCAGCCAACAAGTGGTCGTATCCTTTTTGAAGGACAGCCTATTAAAAAAGCGAATACGATAAAGATCACTAAAGCTGGTATCGCTAGAACATTCCAAAATATTCGTTTATTCAAGGAAATGAGTGTTATTGATAATGTAAAAGTAGGACTACATTATTCCCATCCTTATACTGTCTTTGATGCATTATTCCATACACCTAAATATAAGAAGGCTGAAGCTGCTATGCAGGAAGAGGCTTTATCATTATTACGTGTTTTCCATCTAGAAGAATTTGCAGAATCAAAGGCAAAGAACTTGCCTTATGGTAAACAGAGAAAGCTTGAAATTGCGAGAGCACTTGCGACTGCACCTAAGCTATTATTATTAGATGAACCTGCTGCAGGTATGAACCCTACAGAAACAGCTGAATTAATGGAAACTATTAAGATTGTAAGAGAAAAGTTCTCAGTCGCAATTCTTCTTATTGAACATGATATGAAGCTAGTTATGGGTATCTGTGAAAAGATTGCAGTATTAAACTTTGGTACAGTACTTGCTTTTGGTACACCTGAAGAAATTAGAAACAACCCTGATGTTGTAGCTGCCTACTTAGGCAATGAAGAGGAGGGCTAAAGATGTTATTAGAAGTTAAGGATCTTGAAGTACATTATGGTGTCATTAATGCGATTAAGAAGATTTCATTTAATGTAGAAGAAGGTGAAATCGTTGCACTTATTGGTGCCAATGGTGCAGGTAAAACAAGTACAATGCATGCCATCTCTGGTTTATTAAATGGTAAGAGTGGTGATATTATCTTTAATGGTGAAAACATCATGAAGACTCCTGCTCATAAGATTGTCTCTAAAGGTCTAGCACAGGTTCCTGAAGGACGTCGTATATTTGCCCAGTTAAGTGTTGCTGATAACCTAGAAATGGGTGCTTATCTTCGTAATGATGCAGATGGTATTAAGAATGACCTTGAACATATTTATACATTATTCCCACGTTTAAGAGAAAGAAAGAAACAGTTAGCTGGTACATTATCTGGTGGTGAGCAGCAGATGCTTGCAATGGGCCGTGCTTTGATGTCTAAACCAAAACTATTACTATTAGATGAACCATCAATGGGTCTTTCTCCAATTCTTGTCAATGAAATCTTTGATATCATTAAAGAAGTTAATGAAAAAGAAGGCGTTACTATCCTTCTTGTAGAACAGAATGCGAATAAAGCACTTTCTATCGCAGATCATGCTTATGTACTTGAAACAGGTAATATTACTGTATCAGGCAAAGCAAATGATGTTGCAAATAACCCACGTGTTAGAGAAGCATATCTTGGATAATAAGTTCTCCTTAGGGAGGACTTTTTTAATATAAATAATAATGTTGTTACTCCTATTGAAATGATCAGAATATATGTATTTGACAAATTAGGATTCTACAAAATCTCTAAGAAAACATATACTAAATACCAAAAAAGCTATCATGATTTTATTAATTATTAATAAAATCTTAAACGCAAAAACACTGATAAACACAATGTAAAATATAAAATCTTAAAAATATCTTAAGAAATTGGTAGACAGATATGGGGCATAGTGTTATAATCGCAATTGTCGAAAAGAAAAGGAGAATAACTATGACTCAAAATGCCCCCGTAACTCTTCATGCAATTGTAGATAGAATTAAAACTCAGAAAACAATATTATTACCTGCATTCGCAATCTCTGCATTTGCGCTAGTAGGTTATGCAGCGGCTGACCGTCAGGCACCTGTTATTCATTCAAATAAGATTGTTGTTCCTTATGGAACATACTTAAATGCTTCAGACTTTGAAATCACAGATAATCGTGATAATTTAGATATCATGGACGTTTCTATTAAGCCAGGATCATATGAAGCAAAACAGTTAGGTACTTATCATGTTACAGTGACTGTTACTGATACATTCCAGAATACAACTGATAAAGAAGTTGAAGTGCAGGTTATTGATAATGAAGCTCCTGTTATTGCTTCACGTACTGAAGGTGGATATATTATTGATGTAGAAGCCAATGGTTCTAATAACTTATTAGACTACGTGAAAGCAACAGATAATGTGGATGGTGATGTTAGTGAATTCATCACTTTCGAAGGTGGTATTGACACAACTGTAATCGGGGAACAGAAGGTTGTGGCTCATGTAGAAGATAACGCCGGTAATGTGGCTGAAAAAACATTATCATTTAATATTAAGGATTCTGTTGCTCCAACATTAACTCAAAAAACACAGTCTTTTGATGTAAACTATGGTGATACATTTAATCCTGCAGATTATTTTGATGTATCTGATAACTTTGATCCTTCACCAGTATTAACTGTTAAAGGTGATATTGATACAAAGAAATTAAACAGTGAACAGAGAGCAACAATCATTGCGACTGATAACAGTGGCAATGAAACTAAACAGGAATGTACATTTAATATTAAGGATATCAGAGGTCCTGAAATTAAATTGAATACAAATAAAGTATCTATTACTGAAGGCACTTCAGTAAACTGGAATTCTTTACTTGTATCTGCTATTGATAATTTAGATGGTGATGTGACTAAGACTGTAGGTATTAGTGGGAATGTTGATGTAAACAATGAAGGTAACTATACAGCTACTTATACTGCAACAGATAAGACTGGTAATACAACTGTAGTGAATATACCAGTAGAAGTTAAATCTAGAAATGCAGCTCTTATTCAGACTGCTTTAGGTAAGATTGGATGTCGTTATAGAATGGGTGCTGTAGGACCTAATGTCTTTGACTGTTCAAGCTTTACTAGATGGGTATATAGACAAAATGGACGTTCTTTAAGTGGTACAGCTGCTGTACAGTTCAATAGTACTCAAAGAGTAGATAGAAACGCATTAAAACCTGGTGATCTTGTATTCTTCAAGAACACATACAAGAAAGGTATCTCTCACGTAGGTATTTATCTAGGTGGAGGCAGATTCGTACATGCTGCCAATGAAAAGAAGGGTGTTATCACATCCTCTCTAGGTGAATCTTATTATGCTGCGCATTATGCAGGTGGAGGAAGAGTATAATCTTTAAGGAAATCGATTTCGATTTCCTTTTTTTATGGTAGAATAATTAAGAAGGGAGTGTTATATATGTATATAGGAACACAGGATTTATTAAAACAATATGATGCTTATTTATTAGAACATGGATATCAAATAGAAGAACTTGTTAATCTTGCAAGTGATGCATTACTCAATCATTTCACACAATATAATAGATTTGCGATTCTTATTGGACCAGGTAATAATGGTGCAGATGGTTATTCTTTAGGATTAAAACTAGAAAAACAAGGAAAGCATGTCATTTATTATTATAGTGGAGATATAGGAAAGGTATCACAGGCCAATCGTTATTATCGTGATCAATGTGAAGAGAATCATTTGATCTATGTAGATGAAGATAATATTAATACAATTAATTGGAATGATTATGATTGTATTGTAGATGGGTTATTTGGATTTGGCTTAAATAGTGCACCTAGAGGGATGTATAAAATCATTATAGAATCTATTATGAATAATTATAATGGAACTATTGGGGCAATTGATATTCCTACAGGACTTGATTGTAATACAGGTAAAGCCTACGATGGTGCTTTAAAAGCTGACTTTACAGTTACCTTAACTGCTTTAAAACAAGGATTCTTAGATCCTCGTTCATTAGAATATACAGGTAAAGTTATTCTAGAAACATTAGCTGTTAAGGATTGTTTTAAAGAAGCAGGTTTATTTGAATATATAGAAGAGGACTACGCAAAGGAACATTTAAGAAAACGAGTTTATAATGGTTATAAGAATATTTATGGTGTAGATGGCTTAATTGTAGGGAGTGATCACTATACAGGGGCACCATTACTTGCCACTAAAGCAGCCTATTATACAGGTGCAGGTATAGTAAAGACTATTACTTCAGAAAAAGTAACATCTCTTTTACCTCTTTATATACCTGAAGCGATTCCTGTATTAAGACCACAGATTTTTCGTTATGATGATTTTGATGGCTATGATGCATTATTAGTGGGATGCGGATTAGGACTAGAAGAAAGTGCCTTTAGAGCTGTAATAGATATTATGACTGCTTCTATCTGTCCGCTTGTAATTGATGCAGATGCACTTACAATTCTTTCTAGAAATATGCACTTACTAGAAAAACAAGGCCGTTCAGTGATCCTTACACCACATATTGGTGAATTTAAACGTTTATGTCATGTAGAAGACTATCCTGACTTAATGATTGCTGCACAGAGTTTTGCATCACAATATCATTGCATACTTGTCTTAAAAGGACCTCATACTATTGTGACTGATGGCAAGTCATCTTATCGTATTGCATCTGGTAATAAAGCAATGGCAGTAGGTGGTATGGGTGATACACTTGCAGGTATTATTACTTCATTATTAGGACAGGGTTATGAACCATTAGATGCTGCAATACTAGGTGTCTATATTCATGGGCGTGCAGGAGATGAAGTCGCAAAGCAGGCATATACAGTTATACCTGAAAAACTTATTGAAGAAATTCCTCATACAATGGCATTGCTTATTGGTGAAATAGAAAAATAGCTGGAATAATCCAGCTATTTTTTAAGTCTGATAATAGAAATATTACGATTTTTAGTATGTGTCTTACGATAACTGAAGAATAAGTCATCATTCTCCATTGTACAATAAGGACTGACTTCAATATGTTCCTCTAATACACCACAATTTAATAATTGTTGCTTGATCAGACCTTTTGAATTAAGAAGATAATGTGTCTCATCTTTTTTAGTATAGAAAGATGATGTATCAAAGCTCATCTTCTTTACACAATCAATAATATCATCCATGGCTTCAAAATTTCGTGCTTCAATAGAAGGTCCTACATAAGCATATATAGTACTAGGGTTACATCCTTCATCTTCAATTAAGTGACGTGTCACCTTACCTACAATCTCAGTCACTGTTCCTTTCCATCCTGAATGAATAGCAGCTACTAAATGCTGGTTCTCACAATATAAGAGAACAGGACAGCAGTCTGCATGGAAAGTAAATAGAGTCAAGTCTGTATCTCTAGTATATAATGCATCAAAACCTAAATAAGCATCCTTCTGACTATAAATCCCCTTACCACCATCTTTTTTATTCACACTTAAATAATGTGTTGTATGACGCTGTAAAGGTGCGACCATATGATCAAGATCTGTACCAAGCATTTTAGCTAGTTCTTTACGGTTTTCTAGTACCTGCTTGTCATCTATTCCATTATAACTCATATTAAATAGCTTTCCATCAATATGAGCTGGTACAGTATAGCCTTCTACTATATCATTATTAAACTTCCAAGGTATTAATTTCATCTTGCATCCTCCACTTTCTCTAACTCATCATAGAAAGAATCATCAGGATCAATATAAATAGTCTTATAATGTCCTAAAAGAACTAAACCTGGCTTATTTGTATGAGGCTTCTTTAAGTTCTTTACTAAACAATAATTCACTGGAACACTTGAACTATATTTACCCTTTGAAAAATATGCTGCAACATTTGCGGCGAGTCTCATAGTATACTCATCCAAGTTTTCTGCATGCACAATAATATGAGAACCAGGCATATCCTTCACATGGAACCACATATCATTACGTGATGCCATTTTAAATGTTAGATAATCATTCTGTAAGTTATTCTTACCTACATAAATAATAATACCATCACGTGTACGATAAACATCATAATGAGGATGTGTTTTCTTCTTTAACTTCTTTATATTCTTCTTCCGAATATACCCCATGTTTTCAAGTTCTTCCTTGATTTCCATGGCATCATAATAATCCGCATTATCCATCAAGGTATTCAAAGTATCAAAGTAATTGATCTCTTCTTTTGTCTTTTCAATCTGTTCCTCTAGAACCTTTAAAGAATTCTTTGCCTTCTGATACTTATTATAATAATGATTCGCGTTTGTTTTGCCATCAAAACGCTCATCTAATTCAATTGTCATCTTTGTGCCATCATAATAGTTATCTACAGTCACTTCTTTCATCCCTTTTTGAATAAGATGTAAAGAAGCATACAATAAATCACCCTTAATACGATATTCATCACTATTATGAGAATCAAATAAAGTCTTTTCTAGCTTATCTAGCTTATTGACATTCTTTGTATATTCTTTCTGAATAAAATGAAGAATATCAGAAGTCTGCTGTTTAATACGATCCTTCTGATCAATAAATTGATAATAAGCATCTAATCCATCAAAAAGTGAATACTGATCTATCTTCTTTCCAAAACAATGTAAAGGAATCACATGATACTTTTCTTTATCACCTCTAGTTATATAGAGTTCTTTACTCTCTTTGATTTCATTCATAATAGTTTTGAAATCTTCACCTTGTTCCATTCTTGAAGCTGCTTCTTCAGCTAAATCCTTAGAGAATCCTTCAAACTCTTTTACAAGATTTGTTGTTTCAGGTGTATTTTCAAAAGGATTCTTCTTATCAAGAAGAGGAGGGTAGCTATAAGTAATCCCCGGCTGCATAATACGTATACTATCACTAGGAGATACTCTCTTTAAACATTCTAGTATCTTATCTTCTTTGTTAGTAAGAATAAAGTTAGAATGCTTACCCATGATTTCTATATAGAGATGATACTCTACAAGATCCTTGAATTCATTTCTACCTCTTAAAGTAATCTTTAATATACGATCAAGCCCTACCTGTTCAATACTCTCAATAAAAGAACCTTCAATATGTTTTCTTAAAAACATAGTGAGAGCGTTAGGAAAATCAGGTGTAGGATAATTTAATTGTGTTAACTGAACACGTGCATACATTGGATGAATAGAAACAAGAAGCTTCTTATTCTCATTCTGTGCACGAACAGTCATTAATAATTCATATTTCGATATCTGATATAATTTTGAAATACGTCCTGTCACGATTGTCTCTTTTAATAATTCTGTAACACGTGACAATACAATTCCATCAAATGCCATATTCATCACCCGACTTAGTATAACACATTTAAAAGTGTTTGACATCACTGTTTTATTCATGTAGGATTACTTAAAAAGGGGATGTAGATAAGTGAAAAGAGGCCTTCTAATTATCCTGAGTGGACCTAGCGGCGTAGGCAAAGGAACAGTCAGAGAACAACTATTTAAAGAAGAATCATTAAACCTTGCATATTCTATTTCAATGACTACACGTTATAAGAGACCTGGCGAAAAAGAAGGGATCGATTATTTCTTTGTAGACGTTGATACATTCAAGAAAAAGATTGAGCAGGGTGAATTACTAGAATACGCACAGTTTGTAGGTAATTATTATGGAACACCTAAAGCCTATGTAGATCAGCTACTAGATGAAGGTAAGAATGTTGTATTAGAGATTGAAGTACAGGGTGCACTTCAGGTTATGAAGAAAGTACCAGATGCTCTTACAATCTTCTTAGTACCACCTTCAATGGAAGAATTAGAAAAACGTATTCGTGGACGTAGAACAGAAGCTGAAGATGTTATTAAAGAACGTCTTGATAAAGCAAGAAGAGAAATTGCGACAAAAGATCAGTATAAGCATGTAGTGGTGAACGATGATGTTATGCGTGCGAAAGATGATATTGTCAAGATTATCGAAGAGAACATGAAGTAGCCATCTGGCTGCTTTTTCTTTTTTAGGAGGTGATTTTATGTTTAAAGTAGAAGTACTTATAGAACATCCTGTTCAGGCATTAGACCGTGGCTTTTCTTATTTATCTAAGAAACCTATTTTGACAGGAATACGTGTTCAAGTGCCTTTTAATCATCGACAGGTTGTTGGTTATGTATTATCTGTAGAAGAAGTTGATTTAACCCAAAAAGAATTAGAAGAAAGAGATGGCTTTAAGTATTCTTATATTTATTCAGTCATCGATGAAGCTCCTTTATTAAATAATGAACTCATTACACTGGCTCATCGTATGTCAAAGATGACAATATGCCCACTTATTGCCTGTTTCCAAGCTATGCTTCCTGGTACTTTAAAGCCATCTACTCATAAGATGGTTGGTATTAAAACAATTACATGTGTAAGAGTCATTAATACCGGAATACCTAAAACAACTAAACAACAGGAAGCATTCCGTCTATTAGTAGAAAAGGGAGAAATGTTTCTTAAGGATATTCCTTATTCTAGAAGTGTCATTGCTTCTCTAGAAAAACAGGGTCTTGTTGAAGTATATAATAAAGAAGTACAACGTGATCCTTATGCAGGTAATAACTTAAAGATTAATAATAAGATTACTTTAACTCCACTTCAAACAAGTGTAGTGGAAGGGGTATTAGAAACATCTCAAATGATTTCACTCATTCATGGTGTGACTGGTTCAGGTAAAACAGAAGTTTATATTGCCTTAACTAAAAAAATGTTAGAAGAAAATAAGACAGTATTGATGCTTGTACCTGAAATATCTCTTACACCAATGATGGAACGTGTCTTTAAAGAACGTTTTCATGATGAAGTTGCGATTATCCATTCACGTTTATCTCAAGGTGAAAAGTATGATGAATATCGTCGTATAAAAAAAGGTGAAGCCCGTATTGTAGTGGGGGCTCGTTCTGCAATCTTTGCGCCTGTAGAAAATCTTGGTCTTATTATTATGGATGAAGAACATGATATGAGCTATAAGCAGGACAATACACCACGCTATCATACATTATCTATTGCGAAGATGCGTGCAGAGAAAAATCATGCAAAGATTGTCTTAGGTAGTGCGACACCTTCAGTAGAAACATATGCCCGTGCTAAAAAGGGAATATATAGCCTATTTGAGATGAAACAAAGAATTAATGGTAAACCTCTCCCTTATTGTGAGGTTGTAGATATGGGCAATGAATCCCGTTCAGGTAACTATTCACTTATGTCTAGAAGAATGAAACAGAGATTACAAGAAACGCTGGATAAAAAAGAACAGGCAATGATTCTCTTAAATAAGAGAGGTTATGCATCTTTTATTAAATGTGAATCATGTAATGAACCAATACGCTGTCCTCATTGTGATGTCACACTTACTTATCATAAAGCTGAAAATAGACTCAAATGTCATTTGTGTGAATATTTCATTCCTACACCTCGTACTTGTCCAAACTGTGGAAGTACGCATCTTAAAAAGATTGGTTATGGAACACAGAAAATAGAAGAAGAATTAGAAAAACAGTATCCTGAAGCACATATCATTCGCTTTGACTTTGATACAACACGTAATAAGAATACTCATTTAAAACTCTTAAAAGATTTTGAAGAACATAAAGCAGATATTATGCTAGGTACACAGATGATTGCGAAAGGACTTGATTTCTCCAATGTCACATTTGTAGGTGTACTCATGGCTGATTTATCTTTAATGGTACCTGACTTTAGAGCCTCTGAACGTACATTCCAGTTACTTTGTCAGGTGGCAGGAAGAAGCGGTCGAGGAGAAAAACAAGGTACAGTTATGATCCAGACATTCAATCCAGAACATTATGCAATTAAAGCAGCAGTCAAGCAGGATTATGATGCTTTCTTTAAAGAAGAGATAGCATTTAGAAAGAAAGCCAAATATCCACCATATTGTCATTTAGTCTCTGTTATAGTACAATCACGCTCACCTAAGAATGTTCATTCTATTGCCTTAGATATCAGTCAATACTTAAAAGATCATCTAGAAAAAGTTCGTATCATTGGACCACAGTCTACCTTTAAGATGCAGGATATCTATCGTGAAAGAATTCTTATTAAATATATAGAATCGAAGCCTATCTATGAACAATTAAGTATCATTGATGACTATTATAACCGTACAAGAAAAGGAGGTGTTATTGTGGCATGCGACTTTAACCCGTATTCCACATATTAATATGAAAGAAAGAGATACAGCATTAGATATACTTATTGATTATGAAAAGAATGAAAGCTATTTAAATATTACTTTAAACCATACTCTTACAAAAGACTTCTCACCATCAGAAAGAGGACTTATTACAACATTGGTCTATGGAACTATTCAGAATCGTTTATATTTAGAATATCAATTAGAACCACATATTCATACACGTTTAAAAGTAGTAGAAAGAATGCTTCTATTAATGAGTCTCTACCAGCATTTCTATCTAGATACACCAGATTATGCAATTGTCAATGAAGCAGTAGATATTATTAAGGAAAGAAGAAATAAAAGAGCAGGAGGCATGATTAATGCAATTCTCCATAGCTGTTTTAAGCAAACAAGATCTTTAGATGATTTAGATCATGATAAACGTCTATCTATTTCTACAAGTCATCCTTTATGGATGGTTAAAATGTTGAATGCCCAATATGGCATTGAAACAACAGAAAAGATTCTTCATGCAGATAATGAAGTGCCTTTAAAAAGTGGTCGTGTGAATACTTATAAGATATCACGTGAGGAATTCTTAAAGAAATATCCAGAATTCACTCCAGGTTATTTATCACCAGACAGTGTCTTATTAAAGGAAGGTAATATCGCCCATACAGAAGCTTTTAAAGAAGGGTTAGTGACGATTCAGGATGAATCATCACAGATGGTAGCACGTCTACTTAATCCAAATGAAGATGATCTTGTCTTAGATATGTGTGGTGCTCCTGGTTCTAAAACAACTCATCTAGGGACTCTAATGAATAATAAAGGCACCCTGGATGTCTATGATCTTTATCCTCATAAAGCAAAACTCATTAAAGACAATGCCCAAAGACTTGGATTAACGAATATTCATGTGCATACTGGAGACAGTACAGACCTCTCAATATTTAATAAACAGTATACAAAAATTCTTCTAGATGGACCTTGTTCAGGTCTAGGAGTACTCTCTAGAAAGCCTGAAATTAAGTACCATGACTCTAGTGCAATGGATGAAATCATTCCTATTCAAGTAAAATTACTAGAAAATGCATATTCTTTATGTATAAAAGGTGGTAATATAGTGTATAGTACGTGCACTATAAATAAAAAAGAAAACGAAAAACAGATTGAACAATTCATAAAGAAGCATCCCGATATGCATGTGGTAGAAGAACGTACTATACTTCCATATGAATATCATAGTGATGGCTTTTATATGTGTCTGTTAGAAAAGGATGTATGATGAAATCAATTTATGACTTAACACTCGAACAATTAAAAGAAGAACTAAAAGCACTTGGACAAAAACCATTCCGTGCAAAGCAGATTTATGAATGGATTTATGTAAAGAATGTCTATGATTTTCATCAGATGACAAATCTTTCTAAAGAACTTCAAGAAACACTTTCCAATCATTTCAGTGATGCACTTTTAACTATTAAAGAAAAACAGGTCGCTCGTGACGGGACAACTAAATATCTTCTAGAATTAGAAGATGGAGGACTCATTGAAACAGTATTAATGATTCAGACTTATGGTCGTTCATTATGTGTTACAAGCCAGTTAGGCTGCAATATGGGCTGTTCATTTTGTGCATCTGGATTATTAAAGAAACAGCGTAACTTAACAAGTGGTGAAATTGTGAAACAGGTCTTGACTGTTATGAATGATTTAAAGGAAAGAGTGACTCATGTAGTTGTGATGGGTACAGGTGAACCATTTGATAACTATGATGAAGTAATGAACTTCATTTATACAGTGAATGAACCTCATGGTCTAGCGATTGGTGCAAGACACCTTACTATTTCTACGTGTGGTTTAATTCCTGGAATTGAACGTTTCTCTCATGAACCAATCCAGGTGAACTTAGCTATTAGCTTACATGCACCTAATGATGAAATTCGTAATGAACTCATGCCAGTCAACAAACGTTACAATATGGATGACTTAAGAGATGCCATCAAGACATATATTGAACGTACAAACCGCCGTGTTACTCTTGAATATATTTTATTGAAGGATGTCAATGATGATATCAAGTATGCGCGTCAGTTAGCCCATTATCTTCGTGGATTAAATGTTTATGTGAACTTGATTCCTTATAACCCTGTTGATGAACATGGCTATAAGCAGTCTTTAGGTCATACAATTACTGCATTCAAGGATGAACTTATTCGTTTACATATTAATTGTACATTAAGAAAAGAACATGGACGTGATATTGATGGTGCATGTGGACAGTTACGTGCAAAAAGAGAGAAAGGGGCATAATATGGTTATCTCCGCGATGACTGATATCGGAATAAAAAGATCAGTCAATCAAGATAGAGCAGTTTATAAAATCAAAGACCATGAAATCGTTGGTGTATTATGTGATGGAATGGGTGGTCATCTTGCAGGTGATGTTGCAAGTACGCTTGTAAGTAATTATATTATTGATCATTTCTTTGATCATTCACCTTTTATTGATGATGAATCTATTCATGCCTGGATCTCTTCTTTATTATTAACTGCAAATGATTTATTAAATAAAGAAAGTGATATGCATAGAGAATATGCAGGTATGGGTACGACAATTGTCATCTGTTATATGGATGGAAAGAATACCTATATTTCTCATGTAGGAGATAGTAGAGCTTATTTATATAGTGATACTTTAAAACAAATCACGACAGATGATACTTTTGTGAATGAATTACTTAAAAGAGGTATAATTAATCAAGAAGAAGCGTCTCATCATCCTAAAAGAAATGTATTAGTGCAGGCAATTGGTATTAAAGAAGCTTTACGTATTTCTTTTTATAAGATTGAAGAAGATTATCGTGCAATATTACTCTGTTCAGATGGATTATATAATTCACTCTCATCTCAACAGATTGAAGATATTTTAAAAGAAGATGAATCAGTCAATCATAAAACAGAAAGACTCATTCAATCAGCCAATGAATTTGGTGGATTAGATAATATTGGTGTTTTATTAATTGAGAAGGGAGAATCATAAGATGAGTGAAAAAGGACGTATTCTTGCTGACCGTTATGAATTAAAAGAATTAATTGGCCAAGGCGGTATGGCAGATGTCTATCTTGCATATGATGATATATTAAAAAGAGAAGTGGCTGTAAAAATACTTCGTTCTTCCTTGACAGGAGATCCTATTTATATTACGCGTTTCCATCGTGAAGCACGTGCGGCAGCTGCATTATGTCATCGTAATATTGTAGAAATCTATGATGTAGGTGAAGAAGATGATCTTTACTATATTGTCATGGAATATGTACGTGGTCAGACTTTAAAAGAATTAATTAATAAGCGTGGTGCACTTCATTATGTAGAAGCAGTAGACATTATGAAACAGGTTGTATCAGCCACTGCACTTGCCCATTCTATGGGTATTGTTCATCGTGACTTAAAGCCTCAGAATATTCTTGTCACTGATTCTGGAATTGTGAAAATTGCGGATTTTGGGATTGCCTCTATCCAGTCTTTATCACAGGTGACTCAGACAGATACAATCATGGGTTCACTTCACTATCTTGCACCAGAAATCGCAAGAGGTGAAAAAGCGACACCACAAAGTGATATTTATGCATTAGGTGTTGTATTTTATGAATTATTAAGAGGAGATGTTCCTTTTAATGGAGAATCTCCAGTGAATATCGCTTTGAAACATATGCGTGATGAAATACCATCAGTACGTGAATATAATCCAGCGATTCCTCAGTCAGTAGAAAATATTATTATTAAAGCAACTGCAAAAAATACAAACAATCGTTATCAGTGTGCTGACGATATGTTAGATGATTTAGAAACTTGCTTAGAACGTTTAGATGAACCTAAATTAAGCTTTGATCAAGTGAATAATGATCCAACAATCATTGCGACTGATTCTCAGTTTTTTACTAAAACAGCACCTTTAGATCTTGAAGAAACAAAAACAGAAATAGAAGAAATTGAACCAGAAGAAGAAAAGATAAAAGAACCAATGGATAAGAAAAAGAAGATTGCGATAGGTGTGGCCATTGGGGCAGTTATCGTATGTCTTGCGATTGTAGCAGGATTCTTCTTATTTGGTGGTAACCAAGATGGTACAATGATGGATCTAGTTGGTAAGACTGAAAAAGAAGCCAAAGCCTTATTAATTGATAAAGGTTATAAGGTATCTGATGATGTTGATTATGAACTCAGTGATAAGTATGAAAAAGGACTTGTTATTGCGACAGATCCTGAAGCAGGACATACTATCAATGAAGGAGATACAGTAACATTTACTGTCTCTAAGGGTAAATATATTGTCATGAAGGATTATACAGGTATCTCTTACAATTCAGCTTATAATGAATTAACAAAGCTTGGCTATAAGGTTAGAAAGTATGAAAAGTCTGATGATGATTATAAAGAAGGTGTAGTTATCGGACAGTCTATTTCTGAAGGTGAAAAACGGGATCCTAATGAAAAAGGCAAAATCATTACTTTAACAGTATCTAAAGGTGTCAGCATTACTGTACCATCATTATATGGTCAGAATATCAATGCAGCGAAATCTACATTAGAAAGTCAGGGCTTTACTAATGTGAAACTATCTGTATTACCATCACCTACTGATACTGCAACAATTAACTCAATGTCTATTAATACAGTTGTAAAACAGTCAGTTGCACCATATACTCAGGTAAATAGTAAAGGGACTGAGATTATCTTATATTATTATGATAAGAAACCAACTACTACAACTACTACAACCCCTACAACACCAACACAACCTGACTTACCAGAAAATGATGATGACGATACAACTACAACTGAATAAGAATAGGAGATTATATGCCTAAAGGTCAGATTATAAAAGTCCTTGCAGGATTCTATTATGTCGATACAGGCGAGAAGGTTGTCAGCTGCAGGGCACGTGGTAAATTTAGAAACAGAGGTCAGAAGCCTCTCGTAGGAGACTTCTGTACCTTTCAGGAAGAAAAAGATGGTTCTGGTTATATCCTTACACTAGAAAAAAGACATAACCAATTAGAAAGACCTCCTATCTGTAATGTAGATCAGGCACTTCTTGTATTCTCTATTGCCCATCCAGATTTTGATCAGATGCTTCTAGATCAATTTCTCGCGATGGTTGAATATGAGAAGATTAAACCAATCATCATTATCACAAAGATAGATCTTAATAGAGAACTTATTCCTGTTATACAAAAGAAGTACAATGCCTATGATCTTTACTTTGTATCAAGTAAAGAAAATGAAGGCATCGAAGAGATTAAACCAATCCTTAAAAACCGTGTAACAGTCGTTACAGGGCAGAGTGGGGTAGGTAAATCAAGTCTTCTCAATGCCTTAAACATTGAACTCAATATTGAAACAAATGAAATTTCTCAAGCATTAGGAAGAGGAAAACATACTACAAGACATGTTGAACTTATTCCGATGTATGGTGGCTATATTGCAGATACTCCAGGTTTTTCATCATTAGAACTTAAAATGGATCCTGTAGAACTTGCAGTCACTTATCATGATTTTAGAGAATTGTCACATCACTGTAAATTTAGAGGATGTCTTCATGATAGTGAACCACATTGTGCTGTTAAAGAAGCAGTAGAAGCAGGAGAAATTGATGAAACAAGATATGTTGATTACCTGCAGTTATTAAAGCAGGTTAAAGAAAGGAAAAATAAACGATATGGTTAAAATTGCACCTTCAGTATTATCCGCAGATTTTGCGCATCTTAAAGAAGATATTGATACAATCTATGATGGAGGAAAATCATGGATTCATTATGATGTTATGGATGGACACTTTGTCCCTAATATTTCATTTGGTTATAGCATTCTTAGTAATTTACGTGCTGTGACTGATTTATTCATTGATGTACATTTAATGATCACTGATCCAGGTCAGTACTTAGATGAATTCATCAATGCAGGTGCTGACCTCATTACATTCCATATTGAAGCTGTATCAAGCATGCAGGAAGCACGTGTACTTATTCAACGTATTCATGATGCAGGATGTCTTGCATCTATCTCTATTAAACCAGGTACTGATGTGGAAGCAATCAAACCATTCTTAGATGATTTAGATATGGTTCTTGTCATGAGTGTTGAACCAGGATTTGGTGGACAGTCATTCAATCCTGCAGCCTTAGATAAGATCACTGAACTTAAAGAAATCAGAAATGGTAGACGTTATCTTATTGAAGTAGATGGTGGTATCAATGCGAATACAGCCAACCTATGCCGTGGGGCTGGGGCAGATGTTCTAGTGGCTGGAAGCTATGTCTTCAAAGCAGAAAACAGACAGGAAGCTATTGACTCACTCAAATGAAAATAGGCTTATATGCAAGCATGAATAATGGGGATGTCTTTAATAAAGACATCCCTTATATTGCAGTTGATGGTGGTTTAGAACATCTACATCGTCAATCAATTAAACCATTATGTGCTATTGGAGACTTTGATTCTTTACAACATAAAGAATACTTAGAAGGATTAGAAGTACTTACTTTTCCTACTCATAAGGATGAAACAGATACAGAACTTGCTATTAGTGAAGCACTTAAAAGAGGTTTTGATGAAATAGATCTTTATGGTGTTATTGGTGGTCGTATTGATCATTTTTTAGGTGTACTTATCTATCTTAGACAGCATCCTGATATTAAAATCACTTTATATGATGATATAAACAGAATATACCTCTTACCTAAAGGTAAGCATCAAATAGACTGTACTGATTATAAGTACTTCTCATGCTTTACTGAAAAGACTTGTACGCTCACATTAAAGAATTGTGATTATCCCCTTGAAGGTTATATATTAGAACCTCATGATCCACTATGTATCTCTAATCAATGTCATGGTATTCTAACAATTGAAAATAGTGAAGATTTAATATTCATTGAATCACAAAGAATAGGAGGTACATATGGAGAATAAGGATTTTCTTGCGACTGAACCAGTAGGTAAATTACTCAGACAACTCGCCTTACCAACAGTCATTGCGCAATTAATCAACATGCTTTACAACATTGTAGACCGTATGTTTATAGGTCATATTCCTCAAACAGGTGCTCTTGCCTTAACAGGTGTTGGTGTCTGTATGCCGTTAATTATGATTGTGACAGCCTTTGCCTCATTGGTTGGTAATGGTGGTGCACCACGTGCGTCTATTTATATGGGTCAGGGTAATAATAATTATGCTGAAAAGATATTAGGTAATTGTTTTATTACGCAGATTATCGTTTCTATAGTACTTACACTTATTCTATTTTTTGGAAATCGTACCTTCTTACTTGCTTTTGGCGCAAGCAGTAATACAATTACCTATGCCATAGACTATATGAATATCTATGCGATGGGAACACTATTTGTCCAATTAACATTGGGAATGAATATGTTTATTACAGCTCAGGGATTTGCGAAAAACGGAATGATTTCAGTTGTCATTGGCGCATTATGTAATGTTATCTTAGATCCAATTCTTATTTTTGGATTTCACTTAGGTGTTAAGGGAGCAGCCTTTGCGACAATTATTTCTCAAGGATGCTCATGTCTTTATGTTCTTCGCTTCTTATTTGGTAAAAAGACAAAACTTAAAATAAAAAAGAAAAACTTATCCTTAGATCACTCAGTCATCTTACCTTGTCTTGCTTTAGGTCTTTCTACCTTTGTGATGCAATCAAGTGAGAGTGTCATCCAGGTCTGCTTCAATTCTTCTTTATTAAAATATGGGGGAGATATAGCAGTCGGGGCAATGACTATATTGACTAGTGTTATGCAGTTTGCGATGCTTCCTTTACAGGGATTAGGACAGGGGGCACAACCTATTATCAGCTACAACTATGGGGCTAAGAATAAAGAACGTGTTCGAAAGACATTTAAATTATTATTAAAAGTCAGTTTAGTATTCTCAATATGTATCTGGCTTCTTATTCAGATCTTCCCACAGATGTTTGTAGGCCTCTTTACAAATGCACAAGAACTCTCACTCTTTACCACTCAAGCACTTAGAATCTATATGGCAGTCGTAGGACTCTTTGGAATACAGATTGCCTGTCAGATGACATTTGTGGCTTTAGGTAATGCGAAAGCATCAGTTATTGTGGCAGTTACAAGAAAATTTATTCTTTTAATCCCACTTATTTATATTATGCCAGTATTACTTGTGGATAAGACAACAGCTGTTTATTTGGCTGAACCGGTGGCAGATATTCTTGCAGTCACATTTACAGTATTGTTGTTTAGAAAACAATTTAATAAAGCACTTGAACATATGAACTGAGGTTTCTCAGTTCTTTTTTTTATAGAAATATATTATAATGAAATAGACTGAAAGAAGGATGAATATATGAGGAATCTAGAAGATATAAAAAGAAGTGGATTTAAAATCATTGAACAAAAAAGAGAAGAATTTATGAAACAGAGTATTCTTTCTGATGAGTTCTTAGATTTATTAGATAAAAACAAAAAACCATTTGATTTATTGATGTCTTATTATCGTTGTGCGGTAATGGAGATAGAAACAAAATTCAGAGTATTAGATCAGGAATATTCTTTAGAATATGATGGTAATCCCATTGAAAGTATTAAGTCACGTATTAAATCATATGATAGTATTGCGAGAAAAGTAAGACGCAAGAATATTCCAATGACTATGGAATCATTAGAGGAAAATATCAGAGATATTGCAGGAGTCAGAGTTGTTTGTTCATTTCCTGAAGATATTTATGAACTTGCAGATAGCTTCTTAAGACAGGATGATATTACTTTGATTGAGATGAAGGATTATATTAAAAATCCTAAACCTAGTGGTTATCGTAGTTTACACTTAATTGTGCAGGTACCAATCTTTTTGCAGAAGACAAAGAAGTATGTTTATGTAGAAGTACAGCTTCGTACTATTGCGATGGATTTCTGGGCAAGTTTGGAACATAAATTACGCTATAAGAAGAATATTCCTGAAGACGAAGCAAAGCTTATTGCTCAGGAACTTTATGACTGTTCAGTAGAAAGTGCTAAATTAGATGAACGTATGCAGAAGATACGTTCAATGATGAATAAAGGAGAATCTGAATAGATTCTTATAGAGGAGATTGTGCAGAATACTTTGTAAAGGTATACTATAAATATCAAGTAAAGAGTGTTGGTATGGATACGAGAGATATTCGCTGTTTTCGTCTTGTTTATGAAGAAGGAAGCATTAATAAAGCAGCACAACAGATATTTATTACACCACAGGGATTAAGCCGTATTATTGTTAAACTAGAAAATGAACTTAAGACTCAGCTGTTTGAACGTACTGCTAATGGTACTATACCTACTGAAAGTGGTCATTATTTTTATACTCAGAGTCAGGAACTCTTATATCATTAGAGGACTTAAAATAAAAGTTGCAGCAATTCAACTAACGTCAGCGTACAATCCATATAGGATTTGCCTGTGGTTCGCTTAACATACTACCTTTAGAACAGATTTCTCATTTGACAGATTGTTTTCCTAAATTACAGATACAATGGGATGAATTAGAAAATAATGAAGTGATAGAGAAATTTCGTGATAATACACTTGATGTAGGTTTTATTATTGGTGTTTGTTCTTATAAAGAATTCTCATCTATTTCTATTTATACAGGTAAGATGAATGCGATTATATATCCTGGTCATCCATATTATGATAGAGAGGTGCTCAGTATTAAGGATCTGCAGAATCAACCATTAATAACTATGAATCAGAAATACTCAACTTATCATAATCTTATTCAACGTTGTGGAGATTTTAGATTTACACCTAATATTGTAATCAGTACTATGGAAAATGCATTGATATATCGCTTCTGCTTTGAAAAAATTGGAATAGGTATTGATGCAGATATTCACTTGAAAGAAGAATTATTTGAAGGTCTTAAGAAGATAGAACTTATTGATGCTATTCCATGGAAATTAACGCTCGTATATAGAGAAAACACAGTAAATGATGACATTATTTCTAGGTTGAAGGGAATATGTTGTGGGTTGCAAAAGGATATTTAATATAAAATGTATTAAAAGTAGTCTTTCGATTATGATTGACTACTTTTTAATCTCACTTTGATCAAAGTGAGATTTTTTCTATCTGTAAAATTCTATTTCTATGTTATGATTGTTTATAGATTAGAAGAGGGTGTGTATGATGAATAACAAAAAAATTAAGAAGTCAAATGAATTAGAATTTGCGATATTCTGTATTGAAAGTATAGCATCTAAACTAGGAAAGAATGGTGAGGATGTTTACCAGGCATTAACCAAACAAAGCAATATTCTATATGATTATATTGTTCCTGAATATGAAGTATTGCATACCCAAAGCAAAGAATATATTGTACAAGATATTCTTGATGTAATGAAAGAAAGGGGAGTAGTAATATGATTGTTTATCATGGATCTTTTCTAGAAGTCTCAAAGCCAGATTTGATGCATTCTCGCCCTGATTTAGATTTTGGGCAAGGATTCTATGTAACTCCACTCTATGAACAAGCTGTAAAATGGTGCAGTAGATTCAAACGCCGTGGGAAACTTGGTGTTATATCTCAATACGATTATGATGAAAGTGAAGAATCAGAACTGAAAATCTTAAAATTCGAATCTTATTCTGAAGAGTGGTTAGATTTCATATTGAACTGTCGTACTGGAAAAGACTTCACTGATTATGATCTTGTAGTAGGCGGCATTGCGAACGATAAGGTTTTCAATACAGTAGAATTATTTTTTGATGGATTAATTAATAAAACTGAAGCAATTAATCGTTTGCGTTATGAAAAGCCGAATCTTCAAATATGTTTCCGCACAGATAAAGCACTCTCTTTATTACACTTTGAAGGAAGTGAAATATTATGATGGCTAACCCTATTCTTCTTCAGAAAAAATATAGTCGAGTTATTGAATGCTTTGCACAAAAGCAGGGGCTTTCGCTAGATGATGCATTAGATTTCTTCTATCATTCTGTAACATATCAATTGATGAGAGAAGGCATCTCTGATATGCATTGTATGAGTGATCTCTATCTTGCAGATGAGCTGCAAATAGAATATACAGAAAAATATGGGAAGAAGTGACATTTGGAAAAAGAATTTCAATGATTTTTTCTAAATATATAAAAAAAGCTCGAAAACAAAACTTGATGAGTTAGACAGAATTTGTGAAAGAATTAGGTATATCATATTTAACTGTCAATAGGTGAGAAATAGAAAAAAACACTTTTAGCTTATAATGTGATAAAAATTATTAAATTACGCTAAGTTTATGAAAAATGTTGCTACTAAATCATTAAATTTAGCTTAATGCCT
>ENA-OPVT01000595-OPVT01000595.1-human-gut-metagenome-genome-assembly--contig:-NODE-595-length-26464-cov-4.866371_pt1 | contig 26464 bp, 27 predicted proteins | sample MGYA00241499_ERZ501990 | MGnify/ENA primary metagenome ERZ501990 (study PRJEB25962, sample SAMEA2042104) | human gut metagenome | biome: human gut; feature: human-associated habitat; material: faeces...
GAAGTTATATTCATCGGCCTACGAAGTTATATTCATCGGCCTACGAAGTTAACTTCATCGGGCTTCGAAGTTAACTTCATCGAGCAGCGTACTTCAGCCCCTCTATCGAGTATCCATCATCCAAACAAATATTCAACCTTTTATGTGTGATATGACCATCAATATTTACGGCGGAAACAACCAGATTCTGCCCAACGCCACCGAGGCAGTACAAAACCTCTATGTCTATGATCATGCCAACAAACTGCAGGTCGTCCAGACTACCAGCGACGCTCTTTCTTCTGAGGCAGAAAAGCTCTCTCGCTACATTGACAAGGACCATATCCCGGCGCACCTCAACAAGATTCGCGCTTGCAACAACGCTACCGATCTGGCCCAAGTCGTCGTCTCCCTGTTGGATCAAGAGTCCAAGCTCACCGAAGAGACCATTGTCAAGGAGAGCTTCATTCAATGCCTGCTTCCTTTCGCCATCAACATCACCACGGGAAGAAGCGTGAACAACATTCGCGCCCGCATCAACGATGCTCTGGAGGCCCGTCACAGGTCCCGACCATGACAAAAAGTAGTAACGCCCGATTCATGTCCGATTAACGGCGATTAATGTAAAAAGCCCTGACGGCTTGCCCGCCACCAACACCCCTTATGCTATAAGCGCGCGTTAAAAACCGAGAAACCCTTGGCCGTTTAGAAATAAAGTCGTACTTTTGCCAAATTAAAGAAAGGAATAATCGTCATGAAGACAATAGATCAGATACTAAAGATCAAAGCAGTTGTGCTTTACATCCTGAAGGCATTCCCAGAGGGAGTGGACTACATCCATCTCTTTAAGGTCATGTACTTTGCCCAGCAAAACCAGCTGAAAGAGTACGGCTTGCCCATCATCTATGATACTTTTGTAGCACGGAAGCATGGCCCTGTTCCAACATTGACCTACAAGGTGTTGCGTGGAGTAGAAGGAAAGGCTGAGATATCTTCACCGGAGTTGAAAGACTTCGCCGACTCATTGAAGATAGAATTATCACAGGACGGCTATCAACTTATTCTTGCTTCAAAGCGAGCTGTTTGCGATATGGACGAACTCTCAGTAGCTGACGTCAAGATGCTTGATAAGTGGATAGACAAATGCAAAGGTGTAGATTCCTTTGATTTGTCAGACAAGTCGCATGAGGACAAAGCATGGAAGCGCGCAAAGCGACAAGCAGATAAAACTGGCGAGGATACAAAGATCACGATGTATGAAATGGCAGATGCTGCAGGTGCCAGCAAAGCAATGTTGGCCGTTATTCGTGAGCGTCAATCCGTTCAAAAAGCGTTGTCATGGACTTAAGGGAAATGCTAGGACATCGTCCTTGCGAAGCCTGGTTCATGTTGTTTCCCTTGCAGCAGGAATTCTGTCCGCCCAAGTGCCTTGCCGAAGTCGTTGTTATATATTGTACTTGTTGTTCTAGTTGTTTTCCTTATGTCAGCTTGAAGACGCAGCAAGGACGGCAATGGCTTTACTCGCCCAGTGTATAACGCTCAACCAAGACGCGCCTTGAATGGGAAAAGGATTGACATGTAAGTAAAATATTAACGACCGATTCATGTCCGATTAACGGCGATTAATGTGAAAAGCCCCGGCGGCTTGCCCGCCACCAAAATCCAATCCATGTAGGACGATCCCTTTCATAAAGAGTAACGCACCGCATGAACACTAATCACAAAAATCGCTAAAATCCTTTGTGATGTTAAATATTAGCCTTACCTTTGCTGCTCAACAGAAATGGCAATAATGATGAACGGTGCTGAATGTATTAAAAAGTTGTCTCCTGTTCTATTTTGGGACATAGACAAATCACAGGCTGACATGGACAAGTATCCGTCCTTCTTTGTTCAGCGGGTTCTGGAGTATGGCAATTGGAATGATTGGAAACTTCTGCTGAGCTACTATGGAAAGGATCAGATCGTGGAAATCTGTAAACGGTTGCGTTCGCTCGACTCGATATGCCTTTCGTACATTTGTGCTATATCAAATACTAAAAAGGAGGAATACAGATGTTATCGTATGAAACAATCGCCATATAGGTCTGACATTCAGGAGTATAAAAGTAGCCAAGGTTAGACAATTACAATAACAAACTATCCCCATCCGAGTGGCGGCATAGCGCAGAGCGATACTGCGGTGGGGAACAATGTCGTATTACCGTCCGAATGATGGTACCCCAAAGTATTAACGACAGATTCATGTCCGATTAACGGCGATTAATGTAAAAAAAAGAAATGGCAACTACCCAATTAAACGAAATGCGTAAGAAGATGTTCCGTCTATTCGAAGAACAGCTAAAGGTCCGCAAGCCCGAAGACAGTTGCTTCTATTGCCACTCTTCTGAAGACCGTATCGTGTTATCCCATGCCCTGTTCTGGGTAATGACCCAAAACATTAGGGGGCGGATGGCAAAGCAGAAGTTCCTCTTGTTGCTTCGTCAATACCAGGAAGAGATGCTTGAAGCCTACCTCATAGAATCGCCAGATTTCTCCGACCTACTTCACTATTGCAATATCATGTACGACTGCCTACCCAATATTCTCTTAGGCTTAAGCGAATTTCGTGGCGACAAAGACGCCCGAAGAATCGCTGCAATATCCGTTGTCGCCTGCGGTTATGGTGGAGACATGCCGGAAGACCTTAGCTATGAATTGCTCGACGATATAGATTTCTATTACAACAAGGTCAAGTGCCGCAAGATAGAACGTATACTGCCATTGCTAAACAAACTGGTGGTGGATGAGCAAAAATCGTTCAACTATTAGTGACGTCAGTCCCTAAAAGTATTAACGACCGATTAATGTCTGATTAACGGAGATGAATGTAAAACCCCTTTAAAATACAATGAAATAAAAGTTATGGAAAAGTCACAAAATACCGCGCTCCTTTTTAGTCTCGAAGATTATATCGGAGCATTCAGAATTCTTGATTCTTTGCCCTATTCCGCAATTCGTCCCGAGCATGTCAAGCCGTTTGTTGACGCTGAAAACTTCTTGTTGTCAACGATTGAGCTTGCTAAGCAGGAGTATCAATCATCACAAGATAAAAGCCTTTATGGTTTGTATGTTGGTGCAGAATCTGCAATAAAGGCAGCAAATGAGACCCTGAAAGCCGATGGTAAGGATAGAAAAGTAGAGATATTTTAGACGCAGTTTTGCTAAGAAAAGCAGGAGAAACAGAACTGAAAAAAGTCTTTTGTTTGCCTGCAATCTGATATATTGAACCAACAGGTGTGTAACAGTACTAATCTTATTGTTCAGCAAAATCTATAGTGCTTAAATGTAACGAAGTTTTATGTCAATGAACTGGTACAGAAATCCGCTAAAAACTAGGATGTATAGTATTGGTGGTTTTCTTAAAAGAAATGCAATAATACAGGTGACGTTTTAAATATGGCGATATTTGTAAAATCAAAAGATAAACAAGTTCTTTTGAACAAGATCAATGCTGCTGTAAAATCACTCATGGTTCCTTGGTCGGTTGATTCAGAGGGGGATTATACTATGAACGATGAACAGTTCAAGGATTTTTTTTGGTTACATCCTTATTTAAATCCTGATTCGGAAGAATATAATATAGTGTTCGGCATGTTGGGTAATAGCACTCAGATAACAACAACACGTATGTATTCTTTGGCCCACGCAAAATTTGTGGAAATGCTTCTCGATAACTTTGATGAAGATATAGAATTCATACGAATTTCTTCGTTGGGAAGTAATTACGATAGTTTGACATCCAAGAATGATAAATATGAATGATAATCAATTAAATGACGCTAATGACAAAGTTAAACAAACAGTTGCTCAGATACCACATAAACTGCCCAATGAGATGACAGTTTACCGTGATGTACTCAAAAATGCAGCACGACAGAAACTACCTGACATTATATTCAATTCAGGGCGAGACAATGCGGCTTGTCTTGTTTCAGCAATTTTGGATGTGTCACAAAAAAGTTTCAAAGCACTTTGTCTTGATGAAAATATAGAAATATTCAATTATGAAGTTGTTGAAAGCAGTATTAAAGGTGCATTGGAAAAAAAAATTCAAGTAAGTATACTTACCAACTCGTCTGATTTTTCAAAAAACATACCGGAATATCTTTCAAAGTACACAAAGATTCTTCCAGATGCAACATATAAAAATCTAAAAACCAATTCTTCGAATAGGATGTTATTGGGTTCGTTTGTAGTAGGAGACAACGATATGTTCCGGCTTGAGTATATAGGAGAGGAAGCTTTAGGCATAGGTTCTTTTTCCGATGCGGAAATGGCCAAGGCGCTTGATGATTTTTTTAATAAAATAAAAGAATTATGTTAGATTTTGTGCCATTTTTTTCAAATAATTATAGGTGTGTATTTGTCCTTTTGCTTTGATAAATTGGTACAGTCTTTGTTCTGGAGCGATGAGTTTACAAGAGGTCTTAAGGATTTCTATTCCGAGTGGAGTACGTTAGTATGGAATAGCGGAAATCAAAATGATATACATCTACAGAAAGGAATCGAGAAGTCAATAAATTCTTATATAGCAAGAACAAAAAAACTAGGAATGTTTATGCTGGTCTCTGTAGTAACAATACTATTAGCGTATTGCTGGGTGGGAAAGCATCACCTGCATAATGACCAGTTAATGGTGACTTTCGCATTATGGAACTTAGCATTTTTATTCCTGGTTTTTATTCGAAGACTATGGAAAAAATGGAGATGGGTGTTTTTATCATATTTCACTCTTCTTTTACTGTCTGTGGCAATAATGTCGATGCTTGTAAAAATAGATCTCGCTATAAGTCATCAAACAAAGGTGTTTTTGGCAATTCTAAGCATATTCAGTATGACTTTTCCCCTTGTTGTCGAGCTGATACGCTCAAAGATTCGGTCAGCATATTTTCTTGATTATTTGAAATGCTACCGTGATAAAATGTCCTCAATCTGTTCAACCGTATTGAAGACTGTACTAACAGATGATGGTAAAGAGTCAAAATATATTCTCCGCCTGCGAGACGATTATACCTCAAAGTTTAAGGACGGCGCAGTTTGGAATAAAGGTGATTTTTTTAATACGATCATGAAAAAGATGTTCGAGAGTTTTGGACAACGAGCGCTACAACTCTTTGTTGAGGATTGTAGAACATTTAAAATCTTGAAATTCAAAATGTTCAGTAAATTCTATGTACCTATAGACTTGAACAAATTGGATAGCGAAGAAGATCTTTTTAAATTAGAGTTTAAGATTAAAAGACGCCTAAATTGAGCACTAACGTAATAGTAAAAAACGAGTAAAATTGTGACAACTCAATATATAGGCACTTGCAAAAGTGCCTATACAAAGGGCTATGCCCTAAATTGAGCACTAACAAGACAATAATAAAATGTCTAAAAATTCCTTGGTTAATAAACGTATAGCGAAGAATACAGTTTTCCTATACTTCCGAATGTTCTTGGTGTTAATAGTGTCGCTTTTTTCAACAAGAGTGGTGCTTAAGGCACTTGGGGTTGTTGATTACGGAATTAGCAATGTTGTAGCAGGGTTTGTGTCTATGTTTGCTTTTCTTAATACCTCTATGTCAAATGGAGTACAACGGTTTTATAATTTTACCCTTGGAAAGAAAGATGGCAATATATCTAATGTTTATAATACAGCATGGCAAATACAATTTATATTAGCACTAATTCTATTGTTGTTGCTGGAAACTTTAGGAGTATGGTATATGTATAATAAGATGATAATACCTTCAGAGCGATTAACAGCTGCAATGTGGGTTTTTCAGCTCTCAGTGGCATCTATGCTGTTAATAGTTATGCAAATACCTTATAATGCAGCAATTATGGCATTTGAAAGAATGGACTTTTATGCATATGTTAGTATATTTGACGTAATAGCAAAATTAGGTATTGCTTATTTATTGTTTGTATATAATGGAGACAAACTCATTCTTTATGGTGCTTTGCTCTTAGTTGTAACGATTGTTGGCTTCTTTTTAAATTATGGCTATTGCAAGAAGAATTTCAAAGAACTTAATTTCAAAATGCAATATAATAGAGGACTATTTCGTCCGATGCTTTCCTTTTCTGGTTGGAATATTTTTGGGTCTTTTGCTTATATGTTGAAGGGTCAAGGTCTAAATATGTTGTTGAATGTGTTTTTTGGTCCTGTTGTCAATGCTGCCAGAGGTATCTCTGGGATGATAATGTCTGCAATACAGGGATTTCAAGGTAATATAGTAATTGCTTTCCGTCCACAGATAGTTCAATCGTATTCTTATGGCGATTACGCTCGAGTTAGAGGATTGTTTTATAGTTTGTCAAAAGTTTCTTTTGTTATGTTGGCAATGATTTCTATACCAATTATCCTCGAACTAGATTATATCTTACATTTGTGGTTGGGTGATATAGTACCAGACTACACAAAGTCTTTTACTATATTAGTTCTTGTTAATATGGTAATTAGTGCTTTGAATACACCTGTTTCTCAAGTTGTTCATGCTACAGGAAAAATGAAAAATTATCAAATTGCAACTAGTTTTATTGTTTGTCTTATTCTTCCAATATCTTGGGCTTTCTTAAAAATAGGATATAATCCAAATTCTGTATATATAGTAAGTTTGGCAATGACAATATTAAATCAAATAGTGTGCAATATTTTTTTGAAAAAGGTATTTCCATATAGTCTTACAGAATATATCTCTTCTGTGATTATTCCTTGTGTGATTTTTATTGTTGTTGTGCCAATAATACCATTAGTTTTACAATCGGTAATAGAACAAAGTTTCATTCGCTTGATAATTGTTGGGATGGTAAGTGTAGTAATATCTCTGATTGTCGCTTATCTTGCAATGTTGAATAAACATGAAAAAATATATGTGAAATATATTATAAATAAAAAAATAAAATGGTAAATACTATTATAGAATATCTTGATCAACATCAAATAAAATATGAACGTGATGTAGATTTAAAGAAAAGAACATGGATACATAGAGGAGGGGTCGCAAGTTTATTCGTAATTCCGTCTGATTCAAAGCAACTTGCAGATGTAGTTAAGTTCCTTTATCAAGGGCATCATGAATTTCTTTTGGTTGGCCATACTTCAAATCTATACATTCTCAATACTGCAAATATCCCAGTAGTTGTTTCTACTCTTCGTTGTAATAAGTTTGAGCTAAAGGGTGACCGGATATATTGTGAGGCGGGTGCTGGAGTAATAAAATTAGCAAAAGCTATGGTTGCTCAAGGGGTAAAAGGTTTTGAATATTTAACAGGACTTCCTGGTACTATTGGTGCAGCAATATGCAATAATAGTTCTTGCAAGAAAAATAGTATATCAAAGTTATTGTTAAGTGCCACTGTTCTCACTTCTGACGGAGAAATAATCACTATGTATCCAAATGATTTTGAGTTTCAATTCCGCACTTCTATTTTTAAGGAGAAAAGAATAAAAGGCATTATTTTGTCTGCAACTCTCAAAGCTGATTTTTCAAATGTTGCAAAACTTATAGAAACAGCTAAGAAAAATGATAAAGAAAGGGCTGTTCTTCTTGAAGGACATTCAAAGAACCTCGGTTGTACTGTTAATCGTTGTTGGTCATTAGGTTCTATGCCGATATTGTATCGGGTTCATCAAACTTTTTTAAATGTAGCAATGAAGTTATTTGGTATAGATAAAATAAAAAGAAGATTAATTCTCAAGCGTCAGTTGTTTGCTATTTCTGGTTTTAAAGATGTTGAGCCATACGTTTCTGACAAGAATCCGATTGTATTCATGTGGTTGGATGAAAATGCTGATAAAGTCTTCGATAGATATTTATTATTTATGGAGAAAGTTTATAGGACCAATAAAATAGAGATACAAATAGTTAGATAGTATGATAATATATAATATTATAGGTAAACTGTACGAGATATTGTTTAAGTAGTACGTTAAAAAATCTGTTTTCTCTCTTAATAAAAGATTCGGGAGGGGGTAAAAGTGGTATTGTTTGGCCTTACGTAATTAGAGGAGTTGAAAATTTTGATTTCTCAAATAGTGTTAGTATAGGACCTGGGACAACTATATATTCTACAGCTGCAAAGTTGATAATTAAAGAACATGTTATAATAGGTCCTAATCTTACGATTATAACAGGTGACCACATGTCTATTGTTGGACTTTACATTGATACTGTAACAGCAGGCGAAAAAAAGAAAGAATATGATCAAGATGTAATTATATAATCCAATGTGTGGATAGGATGTAATGTTACAATCTTAAAAGGTGTTACAATAGGTAGAGGGTCAATAGTGGCAGCAGGTGCTGTGGTTACAAAATCATGTTCTCCTTATTCTGTAATAGGAGGTGTACCCGCAAAATTTATAAAACCTGTGTTCTCCGAAGAAGAAATAAAAGAGCATGAACGTTTATTAGAAAATCAAAGAAAATGGCAAAAATAAACTTATTAACAATTCATTGGGGCAAGTGTTATGGTGCGGTAATGCAAACTTATGCCACATGTAAATTATTGGAAGAATCTGGTCATGAGGTTCACGTAATCAATCTTATTCACCCGTCTACGAAAAAAACATACAAACGTTTACGAAAGTGGGTAGACTTGTTTAGGGAATTTCAATTTTATTTGTTTAAGAAAAAATATTTTTCGAATTTAACAAGCAAATCATACGAAATTCTATACAATAAACTTCCATCTGCTGATTATTATGCTGTTGGTAGTGATCAAGTTTGGAACAAGGATATCACAGATCCATTCTATTTAGATTATTATCTCCATTTTGTACCTAATAGAATAAAAAGAATATCTTTATCATCAAGTTTCGGTAAAACGGAATGGAATCAAGAAGAAGCACTAACAAATGAAGTTAAAAATGAGCTAAACAAATTCGTTGCAGTTTCTGTACGTGAAGATAGTGGAGTTGAATTACTCCATGACATATTTAATATAAGTAGCATTCAATTGCCATACCCAACCATTGGTTATGGTTCTTTTGATAAACTTTTACCAAACAGAAATCCAAAACATCAATTATTTACTTTTTTGTTTAAGAATACACTTGAGAGTAAAGCAATTGTTGAAGGCTGTGCGTCGCAACTTCATATACCAGTGTATAAAAATAATAGGCTTAATAGTTACTTTAGGAGCGGTCCTATTGATTGGCTTTCGAACATTGCAAATTCTGATTTTATAATAACAGATTCATTTCATGGATTAGCTTTAAGTCTGTTGTTTAACAAACAGTTCATTGTACTTTGTGCTGATGAACAAAAGTTCACAAGACTAAGTTCTTTATTGCGTTTGGTAAAATTAGAAAATAGATTTGTTAAATCGTATTCTGATTTTGAAAATCGCAAGTTTGACCTGTTGAAGCATATTGATTATTCAATGGTAAATAAGATATTGGAATCAGAAAGAAGGAGGTATCAGTTGTATATTGATAAAAATATTAAATAATAAGGCCGCTATGTAAAAATCAAATAGCGATATTCTTTTTATCTAACATAATATTAATAGTAGTCGGTAACCCGGCTTTTGAGTGTAATTAATAATGAAATTCTTTTCTGAAACAATCAAATTAAAGAGTATTTATATTGGCTTGTATTATTTAGTTCTATTATTAATACTTTCATCTTGGACAGATACAAAAACTTCTCCTAATTTTTTGTTTAAGGTAGTGTATTTTTTATGTCTTTTATTGCCAGCTCTTTGTAAACGACCAGATTTTGTTCCAATGTTGGTGGTTTCTTTTGCTAGTATTGGATTGTATGGGTATGCTTACTCCTTCATGCCAACCTATCTACCTGTATATTTGGGGGGACTTTTCTTATTTTATTTAGCTTATAGCAAAAGTAAAATACAAACTTATAAGACACCGACACTGCTGGTCGTATTTGGAATATTTACTATAATAATGGATTTAGTAACGGCATCGTCTATTGAAAATATATCTTATTCTATTTTTATTATAATCCTGTTATGTAAATTTATAAATAACACTGTTGATAGGTCTACAGTTTCTAAATTTTCTTTTGCATTTTCATTAATGACATTAGTGTTGTCTCTTTACTTTATTTTATTAAGAGATCAATTTACTCAAGATTATTATGCACAAGGATCTGGTCTGGAACGAACGGGATGGATGGATCCAAATTATTTTGGTATGGTTTTGGGAATGGGAACTGTAGCTTCTATTATCCAAATATCAAGTTTTCGGCTTCTTGGATTTGGTGAAAAAATATTTTATTTAGCTACTGTAGTTCTATCGGTACCGACTCTTGTTTTAAATGCATCAAGAGGAGCTATTCTTGCAGTAGCGGTAAGTTTTGCGTTTGTTATTATTTTTTCCAAAGTAAAACCAATCTATAAAATAATAGTTTTGTTAATTACTGTTTTGTTCTTGTACTACCTATATGATAATAGTTATTTTGATTTATTGGAGTATAGAATAGATCATGACTCAGGAACAGGCTCAGGTCGAACCACTATATGGCATAAAAAGATGGAAGCTTTTTGGAATGGTGAACCTTATACATGGTTAGTAGGTTATGGTAATGTTGGAGGAAAAGAACTAGCATTTGCAAATCATGCATTCGGTTCACATAATGATTATATTGCAATTCTTTGTGCATATGGACTAATAGGTCTAACGATGTTTATTGGCTTGTTGCTTTATCCAATATTGAATTTGTCGGAAAAATCTACAAATAAGGCTATAGTACTTTCTGTATCTGTTTATATAATAATGATGTGTACAACATTGGAACCTTATACCGCAGGGCGTTTTCCATACTTCTGTTTTTATTTATATTCTTTGCTTATAATGTCTGCTTCAAATAATCAAAAGTTATAATAAAATGAAAAGGGTACTAATTGTTACACCAAATCTATCTACAGGGGGAACCAATTCTTCTTTATCATGTTTTTATGATCTACTTAAAGGTAATTATTCTGTTGATGTATTTGCTATGTCTTATCATGGACAAGCAAATATATCATTCAAAGAATGTTTGTTGCCAGAAAACAAGCTACTATCTCTTTGGAATTGTGTTTATGATGAACTTGAATCAAAAACTGATAAATTGATAGCGGTATTCTTAAAAAGTATAAGAAGACTTTCTGTGAAATTTAAATGGGGGCTTGATTCTAAAGTATATAATTTAGTGCTGAAAAGGCTAAGAACAGAACAATATGATATAGTTATAAGTTTTCAAGAAGGAGCTGCTACAAAATTTGTATCTTTGTGTAATGCTCCTCGAAAATATGCTTGGGTTCATTGTAATTATTCTAATTGGCACCCTAAGATTAAACAAGAAGAAATAGATGTTTATCAGAAATTCAACCGAGTAGTTTGTGTCTCAAAACATACTGCTTCGGTTTTTAATTCAATATTTAAGCTTGGTGATAATGTAGTCAGCATTTACAATCTGCAAGATGTAGATAAGATGAAATTATTTGCAAAGGAGCATATATCAGATATAGAGTGGAATATTAATACTTATAATATAATAAGTGTCGGGCGTATAAATGCTGTAAAGCATTTTAGAGAGATACCAGAGATAGCCAAGCGATTAACAGAAAAAGGTTTTTCGTTTCATTGGTATATTATAGGACCGGAATTTGATCATGAAGAAATGCGAAAGATAAAAGAAGGTATAGAAAGAAACAATCTTTCAAAAGTTGTTTTTTATCTTGGACCTAAGACTAATCCCTATCCGTATTTTGCTAACGCTGATTTGTACGTTTGTTTGTCCGAATCAGAAGCGTGTCCTATGGTTTTTAATGAGGCTAAGTGTTTTGGTACTCCAATTGTCTCTACGGATTTTGGTTCTTCGTATGAGTTTATTCAGTCAGAGAAAGATGGAATTATTATTCCAAGAGAACTGATTTTTGAGGCTATTAAGAAATATATTCAAAATGGCCGTATTATTCATGAATCATCAAGAGTAGTAAGCGACAATAATGAATTTGTAATAAAACAAATAACTAAATTGTTAAATGCATGATGAAAGATAATTTGCTTTTTGTTTCGAAACTATATCCAGAGGCTTTGTTGTCAGATTTCGTAAACGACGCAAAGGTTGGACTTGACTTTGCTGCCCATAATTTAAGTATGGCAATATGGACTGGATTCAAACAAAATGGTATAAAAGTAGATGTTCTTAATACACCCCAGTTGGGTTCCTGGCCTAAATTCCATAATACGCCGTTTATAAGAGAATATGTAAATAAGCATCTCGTCAGTGTTTCTTATTTCAATTTGATGTATTTTAAGAGGAAAAGTTTGGAAAGTCATGTTTATAAATATATGTATAAATGGTGTGTAGAGCACGATGGTGATAAGAAAATTCTTCTTTACAATTTTAATTATCTCGGTGTCGCGAAAAAAATAAAAAGAAAATTCCCTGATGTGAAATTCTGTATGATTGTGACAGATTTACCAGAGTATATGTCTACGTCAAAAGGTCTTTTTGCTACAATTGTAAAAACTACAACACACTATCAAGATCCTGATAAGGCGTCACAATACGATGCCATTGATGGCTTTATTTTGCTTGCAAAAGATATGAAGAATAAGATGCCTATTGATGGTAAACCGTGGATTCAGATAGAAGGTATTTATAATGATGAAACAGTTCTTGAAAAGGTGGAAAAAGATATACATAAAGTTATTATGTATACAGGAAATTTAGGGAGTCGTTATGGTATACCTGATTTGCTGAAAGCCTTTATGATGATAGATGATCCTGACTATCGTTTATGGATAAGAGGTAATGGTGAATGTGAATATCTTGTTAAAGAATGTGCAAAGCAGGATTCTAGAATCAGGTATTTTGGTAAAATGTCTCGTAAAGAACTCACTAATTTGCAACAACGAGCTACAATAATGATAAATCCAGTACATTCTTCAGAAGAGTTTTCACATTATTTCTTTCCATCAAAAACACTTGAGTATTTGGCTTCAGGTACTCCAACATTGATGAGTCGCCTTTCATGTATGCCACCTGAGTATGAAAATCATTTGTTTTATTTTGAAGATGAAAGCGTACAAGGTATGGCAAATAGAATAAAAGAAATATGTGAGAAAAGTAAATCAGAGTTAAATGATTTTGGTTTAAAAGCCTCTATGTTTATAAAGGATAAAAAGTCGCCTAAGGTGCAAATAAAAAAAATAATGGATTTTTATAATACTATCTAAGATGAATTTTATATATGTTGGCTCTGCAAGACCAGAGTATATGAATAAAGAACTCCTAAAGATGGGATCAAATGTTAATTTTGCTGGGAATACATTACAAGAAGCGCTCATTGATGGCTTTTCAAGTAACTTAAAGTCTTTTAAGATAATTACTTCTTGGAGTATAAGCCCATTCCCGAAAGTAAAGAAGCTATTGTTTAGAAGAAAAGAACTTAATGTTTATGGAGATAATAAATGTGTATATGTTGGTGTGTTAAATCTTCCTATAATAAATCTTGTTTCTAAATTTCTTCGCACAAGAAGAGAGTTGAAGAAATCTTTGAAAAAAGATGAGATAAATAAGGTTTTTATATATGAAGTTCATACACCGTTTATTTTAGCAGCTATTACGCTTAGAAAAAAGATTGAACATATTAATGTTATTGTTCCAGATCTTCCCCAATTTATGTCAACAGGTGGTAGTCGAATTCATCGTTTTTTGAAATATATTGATCAGAAGATTATAAATTACTCATTAAAAAAAGTTGATAGTTATACTTTGTTGAGTGAACCAATGATGGAACGATTGCCTAAAAAGGATAATTGGGTATTAATGGAGGGAATTTTTAAACCTACTAATGTCGGTAAGTTCGTTAAAGAGTCTTATAAAACAATAATGTATACCGGTGGAGTACAGAGAAGACGAGGTGCGGAATTATTGATAAATGCATTTAAAATGATAACGGATTCTGATTACAGACTTTGGATAAGAGGTAATGGTGATATGGAAGATGAAATCCGTGAACTGTCAAAAATAGATTCAAGGATTGTTTATTATGAACCAATGGAAAGGGTGAAACTTTTAAAATTAGAGTCAAAAGCAACAGTAATGGTAAATCCTACACCACCAAGTTTAGAATTTACACGATTTTTCTTTCCTTCAAAAACAATGGAATACTTGGCATCAGGAACACCAACCATAATGTTTAGATTGGGATGTATGCCACCAGAGTATGAAAATCATGTTTTCTATGTTGAAAGTGAAAGTATAGAAGCGTTAAAGGATAAATTGATTGAAGTTTGTGAAAAGAGTAATGAAGAACTTGGCACCTTTGGTGAGAAAGCAAAAAACTTTATATTGAATGAAAAATCTCCTGCAATCCAATGTCGTAAAATATTGAAATTGATGGGGTGCTAAAATATCATGTGATGAATAAAATTATTAATAATAAAGTCATAATTTGGGGACCTGATGATTTCAATACTTTAGGACTCCTTAGACAGTTAGGATCTGCTGGTATTGACATTTTTTTCCTTATAAAAGGAAAAGAAGGGTATGCTTCTAAGAGCATATATTGTACTAAGCTTAAGACAACAAGTACATTTGACGAAGGTCTCTCTTTTCTTTTGTCAACATATACAGATGAAACTGCAAAACCCATAATCATTACATCTGGGGATGGGATTGCTGTTTTTATAGATCAACATAAAATTGAACTTGAAAAAGTATTTATAATCCCTGGAACAACAATTCAAGGTTTAGAAGAAAAATATACTGATAAAAATACAATGACTGAACTGGCTGTTAAGATTGGTATTTTATGTCCTCAATCTCGATACGTTCAGTGGAATTCTGATATAAGTAGTATTCAGTATCCGTGCTTAATTAAGCCTAGTCATCAGAAACCAGGACATTTCAATGAATTTAAGTTCAAAATATGTAATGATAAAGATTCATTAAAAAGGATACTTAAGTTCGTTCGCCATGATTCTGAATTTATTGTTCAAGATTTCATCAAGAAAGAAAAAGATATTTTAGTATATGGGGCGAGAATGTGGGATGGTAAAACGATCTTAGCAGGTGCTATGATAAAAGATAGATTTGCTGATTGTGGTAGTTCTTCTCATGGACTAATGACGTACAAAATACCTTCATGTGTCGCCCAACATAAAATAATAGAATTTTTAGATAAAATCGATTATCATGGTCTTTTCAGTTTTGAATATGGTATGATGAAAGATAAGGCATATTTTTTTGAAGTTAACCTTAGAAATGATGGAACTTCTCATTATTTTTGGCAAACAGGTGCAAATATTCCCCTTGCGTACATCTATAGTTCTGCAGGTCTTGACTATTCATGCATCAATACGAAAGTAACAGAAGAGAAATGGTTCATTGATGAGTTTTTTGATATTGAGAATGTAATACATGGTAGAATTTTTTATTCTCAATGGAAGAAAGATAAAAGTGAAGCTACCGTATTTAAATACTATGATAAAAACGACCTTGAACCTTGGAAATTCGTAAAGCGTACTATGTGGCAGCATCTTTTTAGGGATATTCTTCTAAAGAAATATAGAGTTTATATTATTTTTATTCTTGATAAGTTTGGCTTGAAAAAATGAAACAGATAGTTTTGATGTATCATGATGTCTTCGTAAGTGACGTAAAGGAATCTGGTTTTCAAACTCCAGGAGCTATGCCGTATAAAGTTTCTGCAAATAATTTTGAAACTCATGTAAAAACAATATATAAATATTGCAAAGAGAATGATGTTGACACATCTTCAATAGTTTTTACTTTTGACGATGGGGGTGTCTCTTTTGCGACTATAATACCAAAAGTTTTAGAAATGTATGGCTTTAAAGGTATATTCTTCGTTTCTACTCATTATATAGGAAAGGAGAGATTTTTGACAGAAAATCAGATTAGGGATCTTGTTTCTAGGGGGCATGAAATTGGGGCTCACAGTCATACCCATCCAGGATATAATGAAGCTGCCAAAATGAACAGTGCGCAGTTGCGTTATGAATGGCAAACTTCCATAAATCTTTTGAGCACTATCATAGATAATAAGATAGAGAGTGTGTCGCTTCCAAACGGATATAACTCTGACCATTTACTTGAAATATTAGAAGACATGGGAATTAACAGAATATATACATCTACCCCAACAACTCGAATCACGAAAAGAAGACACTCTACATTAATAGGTAGGTACGATATACAGAATTGCATGTCTTTAAAACAGGTAATGAGCATAGTGAATAATCCCATGGCAAGAATTAAATTTCGATTAAAATGTGATGTTCTATCACTTTTAAAGTTTATCTTAGGAGATTCCTACTCAAATGTAAAACGTGTACTTTTGTCAAAGCGTTAAAAATATGAAAAAGTATAGTGTTTGTATGTCAGTCTACAAGAATGATAACCCAAGTAATTTTACAGATGCTATTATGAGTGTCTATAAACAGACACTACCTCCCAATGAGATAGTGTTAGTAATAGATGGGCCTATACCGCAGATGCTAAAAGAGACAATTAGTAAATTGGAGCGGCAGATATCTATTATGCGAGTTATTACACTGCCGCAAAATATGGGCCATGCTATAGCCCGGCAGACGGGTCTTTCAGCTGCAAAGAATGAACTATGTGCCGTAATGGATGCTGATGATCTTTCTGTTCCAAATCGCTTCGAAAAGCAATTGCAAGTTTTTGAAGCACATCCTGAGGCAACAGTGGTAGGAGGGCTAATCAATGAGTTTATCAATGAACCACATCATGTGGTCGGAACTCGTGTTGTTCCAGAGAAAGACTCTGACATAAAAGAGTATTTAAAGTCGCGCTGCCCTATGAATCTTGTTACCGTAATGCTTAAGAAGAGTGATGTTTTGAAAGTTGGCGGGTATCAGGATTGGTATTGTGAAGAAGACTATTATTTGTGGATTCGCTTGGCTTTGGGTGGCTACAAGTTCTATAACATTCAAGAGAATTTGGTGAATGTGCGTGTAGGTGAAGAGATGTATCAGCGCAGAGGTGGAAAGAAGTATTTCGACAGCGAAGCTCGTCTACAGAAATATATGCTTGACCATAAGTTGATTTCATGGTCTAAGTATGCCTATAATGTAACGATACGTTGGGCAGTACAGGTGGCAATGCCTAATTGGTTGAGGGGTTGGGTGTTCAGAACATTTGCAAGAAATTAAATGCATTATTATGGAAAAGAAATATAAAATTGGTTATACAACAGGTGTGTATGATATGTTCCATATTGGACATCTGAATATTATCCGTCGTGCCAAAGAACAGTGTGAATATCTTATTGTCGGTGTGAGCACAGACGAATGTGTGCAATCATATAAGAACAAAACTCCAATTATTCCTTATGAGGAACGCGCTGCCATTGTACAGGCTATAAGGTATGTAGATGAGGTTGTACCACAAACATCAATGAACAAATTAGAATTCTTGAAAAAACGTCATTTTGATGTTATGTTTCATGGTGATGAATGGAAGGGGACAGAATTATATAATAAATACGAGGAAGAATTTGCTAAATATGGAGCTAAAATAGAATATTTGACACATACCGACGGCATAAGTTCTACAATTCTAAGAGAAAAACTACATGGTAAAAAGTAAAAGTATAAAATCATTACCTAAGTCTTCTTGTACCGGATGTAAAATGTGTGGAGACGTGTGTCCTAAACATTGTATTTCTTTTAAAGAGGATATTGAAGGTTTTTTTTATCCCACAGTAGATGAAAGCAGATGTGTAGATTGTGGTTTATGTGCTAAAAAATGTCCAGCTCTTAACGTTTGTGTTAAAGAAAAGCCTGATTATGCATACTCGGCATTTGCGTCTGATAAATGCAAAAAGGATACAGGGTCATCAGGAGGAGTATTTTCGCTACTTGCTTCTTGTGTTATTAAAGATGGAGGTGTAGTGTATGGTGCTGCTTTTAATGATAGATTAAAACTTGAGCATAGACGGATTGTAGAAATTGAAGATTTGAGTCCTTTGTGTAAATCAAAATATTTGCAAAGTGATTGCTCTGGTATCTACAGCAATGTGAAGAAGGATCTGCTGGCTGGTTCTTTGGTGTTGTTTGTAGGAACACCGTGTCAGTGTCAAGCATTGCAGAATTATGTTGGTGATAATCTGAGAAAGAATTTGCTTGTTGTGGATTTTGTCTGTCATGGTGTTCCTAATCAAAAACTATTTGATGAAAACTTAAAAAATTTGGTAAAGTAAGTAGTGTAGAATTCAGATACAAAGGCAGTGAAGTTCAGCATCCACAAACTCTTAAATTGGTGTATGAAAGGAAAGGCAAGGATAAGGCTATCTTGAGAATGCATTATCAAGATCCTTTTTATTTTGGCTTTCAAAAACATATTACTTTACGTCCATCATGTTACCAATGTCAATGGGCAAAACCAGAGAGGTGTTCGGATATAACATTAGCGGACTTCTGGGGCATAGAGAAAGTAAATATAGGGTTGGATAGCAAAAAAGGAGTGTCTTGCCTTCTGTTAAATACAGAAAAGGGTATGGATTGTTATGATAAGATTAAACAAAAACTTGATGGTTTAAATGCATTACCAATAGATTTTGCTGTTAAGAATAATGGTTGTTTAGGAAGTGCCACTTTAAAACCTAAGAATAGAGATTCCTTTTTCAATGATTGGAAGAACGAAGGTTACGATGCGGTGGTTGATAAGTACTTGACTTCAAAACGTAAATGGGTTTTTGATTTATATTATAAGATTCCGAAACCTATTCGTAAGATTGTAAGAAAACTAATGGAAAATCGAATGAAGTATGAATGATTTGATGCGAAAGGAAACCCCTAATGAATGGGGATTGAAGGAACTGCAAAATGTTATTCTTAACATTGCATATGATATAGATAAGTTTTGTCAGAAACATAATATAACTTATCGCCTTATGGGTGGATCTGCTCTTGGTGCTAAGCGTCATGGTGGTTTTATCCCATGGGATGATGATCTTGATGTGTTTATGACTCCTGATGAATATGAACAATTTCGTGATGCCTTTAACAAATACGGTGATAAAGAAAAATACTATCTTCAAGAGTTGGGTGCATCAGAAGGCAAAGTTATTACGGCTAAAGTACGTTTGAACAATTCTTATTTTGAAGAGGATATAATAAAAGATTGGCATGTGCATCAAGGTGTATATGTGGATATTTTTATCTTGCATACATGTCCTAACAATAAGATTTTGCGCTACTGGCAGTACATTTGGGCAAAATATGTAATTGTAAAGGGTCTTGCAAATAAGGAGTATAAACGTAGAGGTGGTGTAGTATATTATATGCTGAAGTGTATGAAACTGTTGCCTAAGCGATTTCTTTTGAATTTCGCTCTTAATCAAGTATATGCTTTCCGTAATAAAAAAACAAATTATTATTGTAACTATCTCGGTAAGGCTTTATTGAAGAATGGAACCTATAAGCATGAACATTTTGCAACAGTGAAACGTGTTCCGTTTGAGACTATTGAACTAAATGTGGCAGGTGAATTGGAGAATTTCCTTACCGACCGCTTTGGAGATTATATGAAAGTTCCCTCGCCTGAACGCATTCGCTATGAACAACATGCAAGCAAGTGGGCTGTTGGAGATTATAAGTATAATAATTTGACGGATGAAAAATATTTGTTTTAAATAGGGGTAAACATGCGACACGCGAGATAATTATTCCAAAATTAAGATCCTTTCTCCGTCGAATAGCAGAAAAAGCATAGTGCGTTACTGCGATAGCAGCTATGGATAGGTTTGGAATTGTGGCAAGTTGTATAGGGCGTACTAGTTTTGTAGTACTTTGTGAAGATATAGTCGTAGATAATGATAAATATAGAGAATGTTCTTTTTAGACTTATATCTATAGGATTTAAAGAAAGAGGTGACTGCCATGTTCCTTTGGCTGTTGATTGGGAGTGTCTGTGGAAAATGGCGATTGAACAGGGTGTGTCGTCTATTTGTTTGGATGGATTGCACAGACTTGAAGAGCGGAATGACGGTCTGACCGCGATTCCTAAGCCTTTGAAAATGCTATGGATAGCGTCTGTGATGAAACAGGAACGGGCGTATCATGGGCAATGGGAGGCTGCAAAGGCTTTGGCGGAACTATATGGCAAGCACGGGGTTGATACTTATGTGCTGAAAGGGTTCTCGCTGAGCAGGCTTTATCCTATACCCGACCATCGTCCTTGCACGGATATGGACTGCTATCTGAATGGTGAGTATGAAGAAGGAAATAGGATCGCAAGAGCGAATGGGCTGACAGTGGATTGTAGCTATTATAAACATTCCAAGATATTGCTTAGGGGATTGACGGTGGAGAATCATCAGTTTCTGTTGCCCATCAAGGGGAGTGGCAAGGCTAAGAGGTTTGAACGTGAGTTGCGGTCATGGATTGACAATGGACGGAATGAGTATATTGGTGACTCGCAGCTGAAAGCTACTTCTCCTTTCTTTGATGCAGTCTATGTGTTGGCTCACGCGCAGGAACATTTCTTGAACGAGGGTATCATTCTTCGCCATATCTGTGATTGGGCAATGGTGCTGAAGGCGCATGGGGACACAGTGGATTGGAACGAATGGAAGCGTGTGTGCGAGGTATATGGCATGCTGGCGTTTGGTTATGCCATGAGTCGGTTGGCCTGTAGAATATGTGGCGTAAGTGTTCCTTTTGATTGTCCTAAGGATGATGATGCTGACAGGCGTTTGCTCGATGATACGCTATATAGAAAAAATGAAGGTAACGGCAACCGATCGGATATGCAAGTGAGGATTGACTTGGTGAAGAATATGTTGCGCAATAATTGGAAATACCGTTTGTTCTCGGACACTAATCCGCTTATGTTTTGTGGAAGACGTGTGTGGGGGTATTTATTTGATAAAGACGTGGATTAACATGATGATTTTTAAAAGACTCTTTGATATTATAGCATCCTTCTGTGGGTTGCTTTTGATTTGGTGGATATTCCCCATTATCGCTTTCTTGATTCATAAGAAGATGCCGGGTGGCCCCGCATTCTTCTGCCAAAAGCGTGTGGGCAAGGATGGTAAGCTCTTCACTTGCCATAAGTTTCGCTCCATGACGGTAAAGCATAACGGTTCTACAGTCTCTGTGGCTGGAGATAGCCGTATCACGCCTTTTGGTGCAAAACTCCGTCATTACAAGTTGGATGAGTTGCCTGGTTTGTGGGACGTGCTGATCGGGAACATGTCGTCTGTCGGTCCACGCCCTGACGTGCCAGGGTATGCAGACAAGTTGCAAGGTGATGACCGAGATGTGTTGAAGCTTCGGCCGGGCATCACGGGTCCTGCTACGCTGAAGTATCGGTTGGAGGACGAAATGATTTCGGAATATGTGGCAAAAAAACAGGCAGAGGGGGATCGGCGCTTAATGCAAGAGATCGCAACCGAATACAACGACAACGTGATCTATCCTGACAAAGTGCGCCTGAACTGCTACTACTATCGCCACTACTCGTTCTGGAAGGATATCGAAATGATATTTGCCACGGTACTGGGATTCAAAGTGAAGTTTGCTGGTGAAGAGGTGTAGGGTGCTTTGGTCCTCTTTGTGCTTTGGCCTCGTTGCAAGGGAGTAGCTGGTGAATAATTTGAGTTTGGTAGGTACATAGGGGGGATCCGCAAGAAAGATGGGGATAAGTACTATCGGGCTATGCTTCCATGTTTCTATGTTGAGAAAACAAGTGAGGTGATGGGGTGCGCTTAGGTTCCCCTTCACCCTAAAAACGATAGTAATTCTTTTTTTTAAAACATATATGCGTAACTGCTTGAAAAATAGCGGGAATGTTATATTGGTGATATATAGCTAATTGCTCCATGACCGAAAAAAATCTCCAACAGGAGTAAGTTTCTCGAAATTTATTTGTACCTTCGCCGTGTCATTCGGACTTTTTTACTATACTTGTTTTCGCAGCACTAAGGTAGGTGAAAAATCCGACATGGCAAAGTCTTTGGCAACTTATTGTTGGTCAAGTACTTATAAAGTGTTAACTTATAGTGCTGTGGAAAATAGGGGAAAAAGAATTAATGAGTATTGATAGAGATAAATACTTAGGTGAAGTGCTGCACACCCACAAATTGCGTCACATCGAAAAGTTCGTTGCAAAAGTAAAAGCCAAGCGTGATGACATTAAAAAAGTCATGTCTGATCACTATGGTGACAAAAAATATACGGCTTTCAATTCTGGAAGTATGGCAAAACATACAGCCACAAACATTAAGTTTGATGTGGATGTTGTAGAGCCTTTCAAACATGATGCTTTTGACACACTGCAAAATATGTTCGATGATGTTTATAATACATTAACCGAAAAGTATGGTAGTGTCGTTAGAAAACAAAAAGTGTCAATCGGTTTGGAATTTCCTAAAGAGGACGGTGATGAACTTCCAATTCAAATAGATGTAGTTCCTGGACGAGAGTTATCTGATGATGATTACACTGAAACAAAGGATCTAAACCTTTGTTTCAATGAGGATATTTGGGGATTTAAAAAGGGAATGTGTATAAAAACAAACATCAGCAAGCAGATTGAGCATATTAGCGGAAAGAATACAGAACGCAAAGTTATTCGACTTTTAAAGATATGGAAGAAGCATAAGGGCAAAGACTATAAGTCGTTTTTATTAGAGTTGATTACAATAAAAGCTCTTAATGGAAAAGATTCAGTTGGATTATGGGAAGATTTGAAGGCCACAATGGAATACATCCGTGACAACATCACGATAGATAGTTTCCATCTTTATGACCCGGGAAATGGTAACAATGATGTTGTAGCCTCCATGGACCCATATAAACGACAGTCTTTGAAGAGTGATATGGACAATATGCTCAGAAACATTGAGACTAATGATGAGACTTTCCTGCCTTATTATTTCCCGAAAAATGAGAAATATGAGGAAAAACAAAACGACGGTTACAAGCAGAAAGAAGGCTTCAGTGGTGTATCTTATCCACAGAGTCCTCAGAGATTTGGATAAAGATGATAGAAGAGAAAGCTATAAAAGAAGTTATTGACAGCTTTTCTTTTGTTGAACTGAAAGGAGATATTAAGGAGGACAATTCCTGCAAAAAAATTCTTATTGATGTTCAAACAGAAGAAGGGCAACCTCCCCTGCAATGGGATGTCCGTATAGCTCCGTTTTATCCATTAAAAGTGAATAATAGCGAGTCTATCCACTTTTTCAATACATCTCTGATTGCATATCCTCATATCATGCGCTCTGGCTTTCTTTGCTTGCATACACCTAAAGTCGAAAATCCTAAGGAACAATTAGAGGTAGATCTGTTGCGCCTAAAAGAATGGATTGATAAGTATTATGTGAGAAAGGAAAAGGATGAACATTATGAAGAACTTGTGGTTGATCGTAATCTCATAGAGGACATCTATTATAATTTTCTCTATACAGATACCAACAAAGAGTTTCCCAAGAATGACTATGGCACAGTTGACTTAACAAAGCTTGTGCCTGGTGTACATGATGGAAAGTTAATGGCCACATTCTTGGCAAATACCTTTCATAGTAAGACAAGTGGAGAAGAATATGTCTGCCAATGGGGAAAGGGTAATAAAAAGCAAAAGCGCTACGAGGGGATTTATTGCTTCTTGGAACAAGCGCCTTCCCAATACGACAAATTTGTGTCGAAGTTCTATAATGATATGTCCTCCTTGTTCTCATGGTGTCAAATGCAATTTCTTTTCAACCGTTCGCAAATTAAAAATGAGAGTCAAAGAGTTCCGTTGTTTTGTGGCTATAAAATCCCTAATGGGGAAATGCGTTGGCAGGTTGCTATGCTCAAAGCGCATGATTTTCCAATAAAGTTGGAAAAAGTGAAGCACGGAGGGCGACCTATCATCTACCATTCATATACAAAGACTTTCATAGATTGGGCATCCTCTTACAACTGTTCTTATGATTATTTCTTTGGAAGAGGCTGCTTGCCCTCTTCGTTAGTAGATAAGAAAATTCTGATAATCGGTATTGGTGCTATTGGGAGCATGGTTGCCAAAACGCTTACACGGAGTGGATCCAAGTATCTTAGTTTGTATGACGTGGACTTAAATGAGCCAGGCAATGTCTGCCGATCTGAATATGATTTTCTTTCTGGTATTTCTGACAAACCTTATGAGTTAAGGAGCATCATACAGTCTATATCTCCGTTTGTACAATGCGAAATACCTCCAAAGGATTTAGATTCTTGGATAAAGCTAACAATGGATAACGATGAAGCCAAGAATGCCGTACAAGAAATTTTGAACAAATATGACATCATCTTTGATTGTAGCACCGACGATGGTATGATGTATGTGCTTGACAAATTGAATCTCAGAGCCAAACTTATCAATATATCTATCAGCAATCATGCCAACGAGCTTGTTTGTGCACTGGGAAATAATATCACAGAAACAGTCAAATTCATCTATACGAAAATAATCAAATCTGATACGACAGAAATGTTCTACCCTACTGGATGTTGGAGCCCGACATTCAAAGCTTCTTACAATGATATTGCGGCAAAACTCCAATTAGCCTTAAAACACATTATAGCGATGTTGACTGCAACTGAGCCCGAAAGCAACTTTTATGTTTCAGAAACCCAGGATGGCATGCTCATCAACCGCTTATGAAATACGTTATTGCCCCAAGAAACCTCTCGCTAAAAGTCAGCCAAAACATTTTAGACGAGATGTATAGCAAAGCTTTTGCTTCTTTCCCAAATGAAACGGGTGGAATGTTTGCAGGGCGCATTTCCGAAGATAGTCACGAAGCTGTCGTAGAACGTTTGGTTATGCCTTCTAAAACGGAAAGCACCCATGCTTCATTCATGCGTGAAACAGGTGGTATGGAGCAAACATGGAAAAAACTTGCAGAGGAAGGACTTACTTATTTGGGAGAATGGCATACACATCCGAAAGGAACAACACAATATAGCTATGCTGATAGTCAAGCAATGTTGTGTATAGCCAATGACAAGAATGTTGCTTTGGCAACTCCATTATTGTTTATAATCTCATTAAATGATAGTTGTATAACTGGCAGCACAGCTTACTTATACGAAAAAGGTATGTTATTGAAATTTGAAAGTATGATAGATTTGAAAGAAATGTTCGCTGGCTTACAGGATGAAATGAAGGCAGCATTGAACATCAATAGAATCGCCATTTGTCATCAAGGGAGCAAAGGGGATGCTACGGAAAATAAATGGATAGAGTTCTTACGCGCATACTTGCCTAAGCGGTATAATGTTGACAAGGCGATGGTTATAGACCATGAGGGAAATGTAAGCCAACAGATAGACATAGTATTGTATGATGTCTTCTATACTCCTTTCATATTTAACCACAATGGATTCAAATACATTCCTGCAGAAGGGGTGTATGCTGTATTTGAGGTAAAGCAAGACATCAAGAACAACATAGAATATGCAGGTCAGAAAATTGAAAGCGTCAGAAAACTAAAACGCACCTCTATTCCTATGATATGTACTGGTTGTACATACCCAGCTCGTCCACTAAGTCCTATCTTGGGAGGTATTTTGTCTTCAACAAGCAGTTATGAGCAGACCAATACAATAGAGGCAAATCTTAGAAAACTCGCAGGTATGCAAAGCCTTGACCTTTGTTGTTGTGCTGATAAATACAGCTTTTATATAGAGTATGACAAGGGTTTTGTTAATTTTAAAGGAACAGAGTCAAAAGCAATATGGGATCTTTATGATTCCCGTAAAGTAAAGAATGTAAATTTCAACAAACATCCCGAGAACTCGATTTTTACTTTTTTCTTACAACTAGTGCAATATCTAAAACTGATAGGTACTGTACCAGCAATAGATTTAAATACCTATTTAGATACTGTCGGTGAAAAGATTGATATGGATTTATAAGATTTGACGACATGAGAATACAACAAATTGGAAATAATACATTTTGCCAATACTTTTATAGGTAGCTTTTATTTATTATGAGTTTAACTTATAAAGCAGTCATATGGAAACAGAAAAAATAATATTAGATACTCACTACTGTCCCGTTAAAGTGGACTAATCGCTCTTTGAATTAATTGAAACACAGTCTTTTGCAAGAGATTTCAAGGGTGCGACGATTTGAATTTGTACTTTTGCAGTTATCTATAACATTGCACGATGAACAAAGACAAATACGTTTTCGCCCAATTGATAGAATTTCTCGACAATAACAAGTTTCGCCATTTGGTTGACAAGTATGATGGAAACCGCTATGTGAAGCATTTCACTTGTTGGAATCAGTTGCTTGCTATGATGTTTGGCCAACTGAGTAATCGAGAGAGTTTGCGAGATCTGATTGTTGCTTTTGAAGCACATAGAGCAAAGCAATACCATCTTGGAATAGGACGTAAGCCTATTGCGAAAACGACATTTGCTTCTGCCAATCAGAATCGTGACTACCGTATCTTTG
>ENA-OPVT01000618-OPVT01000618.1-human-gut-metagenome-genome-assembly--contig:-NODE-618-length-25995-cov-7.034426_pt1 | contig 25995 bp, 27 predicted proteins | sample MGYA00241499_ERZ501990 | MGnify/ENA primary metagenome ERZ501990 (study PRJEB25962, sample SAMEA2042104) | human gut metagenome | biome: human gut; feature: human-associated habitat; material: faeces...
GTCATTTCTGTCTACTAAAAGAGAAACAGGAACACATATTTTTTTATTATTTTTTATTTCTTTTACTGCAAGATATACAAGAATTGATATTTTATCTGTTTTTAGGAGAAAAGAAAATTCTATTTTACTGTTCCAGATTACATTTAAATCATATTTTAAAGCTGTATCAACATTTTCAAGAAGAGTTCTTAATACTGGAAAATATGTTAGTCTGTCTTTAAGCTCTAAAGTAAATGTTTTTGGTTCAAGTATCATAATATTTTTTAAATTAATTTTTTCTTTTAGTATATCTTCATTTATTTCTTTTGCTTTTTTATTTTTATTAATAGTTTTAAAATACTGCAGACCTAATAAATGTGAAAAGTTTTCTTCTGCAAATGATATTTCTATCTCTGTATTATCTTCAAAAGTATATTTATAAAAATAAGGACATACAAAATCTCTATAAAATTCAAAATATTCTTTAAAATCTACTTGTGATAAAGATATCTTTTTAAAACTATTTAAAAATTTATGCTCCATTACTTTCTCCTAAAAATCATTATAAAAAAAGTCCTAAACTTTTTTATAAAAAGCAGGACTTTTTTATCATTACAGTGGGATATCTTTTTTATTGTTTTCCCTCAACACTAATCTCAGTATGTGAAAGCCCCTGAGTGGGTTCTCGCCCTGTAATCAAGCAATACCACCGTTCTCCTTATTCTCAAACGGTCGAGATTTCAACTATTTTATATTAACATTATACCTTTTTTGCCGAAAAAAGTAAATTTATTTACTAAATAAATCACTATGTGTTCCTGTCCTAGATAAAGTAAGGGTTAAAACGTTGTTCTCTATATAATAAATTAATAACCAATCAGGCTCTATATGACACTCTCTATGACCAATATAATTACCAATAAGTTTATGGTCTTTATATTTTAAATCAAGCTGTTCCTCTCTTAAAAGAGCATTAACTACATCTTCTAATTTTTTTATTTTATACCCTCTTTTTTTTATCAGTTTTAAGTCTTTTTCAAACTGTTTTGTCATTTTTAGTTTTAACATTAATAATTTTCTCCTAAAACAGCTTTAAAGGCTTCTTCAGCACTGTTATAAACAGGTGCGGTACTATCTTTCGCTACTACTTCAGCTTCTTTTATAGCTTTTATTGTTTCAGGATTATAATTATTTATTTTTGCTTCAAAAGGCAATCCGCCTGTTCTAATCATTGACTTAACAAACATGTTAAATGCTGTTGTCATATTTAAACCTAATTCATTACATAAAGCATTAAATTCTTTTTTATCTTTTTCATCTATTCTTATATTTATAGTTGCTAATCCCATTTTATACCCCTCCTTTGAAGATATATTGTATGTATATTATATACATATTATACATACAATTTTATAAAAAGTCAAAAACGATGTTTGATTATTTTGTGTATAAAAAAATCTGCACTATGAAATAACCGCTGAGACATTTTTTTTATTTCTTCAAAAAAAATAAAAAAGACTAGGGCTAATATTGGCATGACCCTCGTCTTTCCTATTTGCTCTTTTATCTCTTTAATTATCTTAATTATACCATAGATTTTATTTATTTCAAAATTATAAAATATCTTCCATTTTTCTGCTTGTTCTAAATTTCACATATTTTCTAGGTTTTGAATGTATTATATCTGTCTGGTTTCTTGGGTCGAAAATCTTTCTGGCTTTTGTCTCTCTTACCTCAAATATGCCGAAGTTGATGAAGCTCATCTTTCAAAAGTCTGCTTACAGTAAATTTTATATACTTTCTCGGCTTTGCATGATTTTTTTATTTATTCTTCTCGGGTCGCAGATATCTCTTTCTTTGGTTTCTTTCACTTCAAATATTCCAAATTTCTTAAAAGTTATTTTCTCATTCTCAGAAAGGGCTTTTTTCAAAACAGATATAAATTTATAAATTTTTTCTTCAGCACAAATATTTTCTATTCCATTTCTTTCAGCATAAAATTTTATTATCTCTTTTTTGGTTGTCATAACCTTTTCCCCTTGTTTTTATTTTTTAAAAGAGGCTGTTATAAAAAATCTATAACAGCCCCAGATAATTTATTATTTATTTTTGTTCATATACATTTATAAAACTAGAATCTGTAAGAAATTCCTGCTGTAATTCTTGAGTCATCTCCCTTATCAGACCACATCATTTCATATTTTCCGTTAAATCCTACACCGCTTTCGTGTTCATAGTCAAATCCTGCAAAAGCAGTTCCAGTATTTTCTGCTGTATCAACATCTTCCATTTTAATATGAGTTCCTTGATAATTTGTTCCTTCAAATAATGTATATTCAGCATCATTTGTTGAGCTTGTTGCAGCAAATGTATATTCTACTCCTGCATTAAGTTCTAATTTTCCTTGAGGCAGTGCAAATTCTTTTGCTATTCCCATTCCTGCTGTTCCTTCAACAACAATTATATCTTGTTCTTTAATAGTGAAGTGCATTTCTGGGTTTTCAGCTTTTTCTTGGTTGATAAATGTTGCTCTTGCTCCCAAAATTGGCTGTACTTTTACTGTGTCAGTAATTCTGTAATCTTTTCTGCCTTTTACAGATAATATAACTGCACTTGAATCTGCTGTTCCTTTTTCAAAAGTATTTCCGCTTATACCATCAACTTTAAAATTATTTTTTAAAACTGAATCCATATCATTTTCAACATATCCAAGGTTTGCCACAAGTTCAATTCCATTTTGTGTTCTGTGTTTCATATAAAGACCTGCATAAATGTTATCTCCGTCAAGTTTTCCTCCGCCGTCAATATCCATTTCAGAATCTCCTTGTCCATAAACAATTCCGTAAGATGTATTTTCAGTGAATCCATATTCAATCATACCCATAGTTCCTGTTACATCTCCGTCATATCCTTTAACTTTGCTTCCTCCGTCAAATTCTGTATCAGAATTTATATATTTACCTTGAGCAAGCCATTCACCTTTTCCTGCTCTCTTAGTGAAATCTTCAACACCAGATAAATATGTATCTGCAATATCCATTGTTACAACACTTCCTGCTGTATAATATGCTTCTCCTGTAACATTTGTTTTTCTTATATGATTTGCAAAATCTTCACTTGTGTTATATCCGTTTATTTGGTCTATAACTTCTTTATTTGCACTTCCGTCAGCTTTTATCTCATTAAGATATGCTTCATATATTATTCTGTTTTGTCCAGAAAGTCCCATTTCTTCAGCTGTTTTAACAGAAATATTTACTCTTTTTCCCTCTTCAGAAGAGATATTTAAGATAGAAGAATCTTTGTAATTTACTTTATCATCAAAGCTGTATCTAGTTGTACTTAAGTTATCAAAATTAATTCCGTCTGCTCCTATTAAATATTTTGCTGTTGAAACATCTTTTTCTGTTCCGTGTATAACAAGATGATTTGTTCCAAGAGCTTCTCCCAGTCCTGCAATATATTCTGCAAAATCACTTCCATTATCTTCTGTACCAAGAGTAATATTTATTTTTGTTTCTTTTTCTCCTAAAGTAAGTTTTGGATAATTTTCTGCTTTAGTAATTTTATCAAAACTGATAGTTCCTTGAGCATTTGTCCAATCTCCCCAATTTCCACCATTAAGTTCAATAGTTTCAGCATTTTTTATATGATAATTAAAGACATAGTTGCCATTTTCTTCACCGTGGGCAATAAATTTGTCTTCTCCTGCTCCTAAATCTATTGTTCCATCATAGTTATCAAATTTATTTACTGTAACAGTATTTTCTCCTGCACCAAGTTTTATATTTCCATGAATATTATCAAGATTATTTATAATATAATTAGATTTATTTCCTGCTGTTGAAGTTTCCTGAATAACAGTTTCTGTTTTATAATCTTGAGCAGTTCCAAGAACAAAACTTTCTCCTATTTCAATTGTATTTTCTTTTCCAGCTGATGTATGAGTAAAGATTGTTTCTACTTTATCAGCTTTTACTCCTGTAAGTTTTACATCAGTATAGTTTATATCTTTTATGTTATCATTTTCAGCATTTTTAAAAGTAAGAGTTCCCTCTGTATTTGTTTCTATTTCAGTTTTTTGTGCCAGAGCTTCAAGTTTTGAATCTTTTCCGCCTTTAATAATTCCATTTATTGTATTTGTTCCCATTAAAGAAAGTTTTCCGCTTCCTAAATCAACTGCAACAGCTTTTTCTCCTTTTGTTTTTGTCAAATCTTCTGTAACAGTAATATTAACATCAGAAAGAATTAAATCTTTATTATCCATATTAATAAATGTTCCGCCATTTATTAAATATCCAGTCATATCAACTCCATCAAGAAGAAGATTGCTGTCAGCAGTAAATACAGTTGATTTTTGTTCTGCCACAGCTCCTAGTACTTTTCTATTTACTATATCTCCTTTTTCATCTCTATCAGCTGTTATATCTGATATTCCTAGAGAAGTTGTATTATTTGTATGAACATATCCTATATTCTTTTTATTTTCTCCCTCTCCAAAAGATGAGTCATTAAGATTTCCTGTTATTACAACAGCTGTATCTTTATTTTGAAGTTCATATTTTCCATTTAAAGTTACTCCTGTTTTTGCCCAATCTTTACTATATACACCTTGATTATCAGTTATAACTATTCCTGTGTTTTCTATTTTTTTATTTCCATCTTCAAAAATTAAACTATTATTAGAAGAATGAATAACCCCTCTATTTATTGTTTTTCCTGTAGAAGCTGAACATTTTGCTATTCCATAGTCATTAGTTACTTTTATTAGTCCATAGTTATAAAGAGATGAATAAGCACTATGTAACATTCCTTTTCCAGAACTATCTATTGTACCATAGTTATATACTTTAGAATCTCCAGAATTAGATTGTTGTCCTACTCCTGATGAAATTATAATTCCATAATTTTCCCCTATTTCATAATTTTCCCCTGTTTTACCATTTATTGCTTGTCCTATTGCTCCTTTTATCGTTCCATAGTTATATACAAATTTTGCATTTTGTCCTGCTCCTGATGCTGAAATAGTTCCATAGTTTTTAGCTATTCCATTAGCTGCTACTTGAGCATCTCCTGCCCCTGCAAAAATAAAGCCATTATTAGTTAAAATTCCTGTACTTTCTAAAATTTGTACATCTTTATTTCCTATTAAAATTCCATTATTTATAACTTCTGCATTTTCTCCTGTTCCTTTTTGTCCTCTTTGTCCATTTATAATACCACTATTTATTATATCATTTCCTGTTTGAGCAAATTGATTTAAAAACTTTATAAAACCATTATTTTCATTTTGGTTAAAATCACTGCTTAATTCTTGATACTCTGCAACCCCTGTAGCTTTTTTTATAATTCCAGCAGTTTTTTTAGAAATTAAATTCTTATTTATTTGAGCTTTTTCTGATGCTTCTGAACTATTGAAAATAAATTTATAATCTTCTCCAACTTTCTCTATTTTTAATGAATTTGATTTTCCATTTGTAGAATAATTTTTATCTACTGAAATATCAACAGTCCCCAATCCACTTAATGATTCCATAGCATTTATATATCCACTGTTTCCAATTTCATCATTCATTAAAGGATAATCACCTTTATTAATATCTGCTCCAAATGAAACAGCCCCTGTAATAAGAAAAGTAACTACAACCCCCAATGTAATTTTAACTTTTCTTTTTAAAAATCTCTTTAATGAATTTTCCACATAACTTTTACCCATATCAAAACCACCCCTTTAAAAATTAAAATTCTTTAAAATTTTAAAAATACAAACAAAAAACCAGTGTCTTTATAACACTGGCAAAATAAATATTTTAAAGTCAAAAATTAAGTTTAATTGGTTATAAGTTTTTATACGCTGGTAAAGTCAAAAAAGAGTATGTATTTTTTATAATTTTTTTAAAAAAAATCGTAAAAAAATAATATATTTTTTTAGTTTTCTTGCTGTTTAATTAATTATAAGTAATTATACACTATAAAAAATTATCCCCTTTTTAACTTATTAACATATATTTTTCTTTTTGTCAAATTTTTTTACAATTTACATATTTTTTAAGCTTTTTTTAAATTTTTTAAAAAATTTTTTATTATTTTTTTATTTCTCTCTTTTTAATGTTTTTATCAATATTTTTAAATTTATATTTTTTTAAATTTGTACACATTTGTTAAAAAATTAATCATTTTTCGCGTGTTTTGATTAATATTTTGGCACAAATATTTTTGACTTTTCAATTTTATTTATGTATAATGCAGTCATGTCAGCTGATTAAATATTGGAGAAATTTCTCTGAACTTTTATTTTTTAAAGGGAGGTAAAATGTCTAAACAAATATTTAATTGTAATAAGAAAAATTTATATCACAAATCTTCAAATTTTTACAAGGAAAGAGAATATGAGAGAATTTTCCTTATCACCCATCCTGACTTTAAGGAAGACCCAGTTGAAAAACTTAAATATTACAAGCAGTGTCTTGATTATCTTGAAAATTTTATGCTGTATTTTCCATCCAGTGAAATGAGCAGAGTTGAATATTTTTTTATACAAAAGGCTTTAAACACTCTTACACCTCTTGCGAAACCACATAAACTTGCCGACTTTTTAAAAATAGATGTAGATTACATATATGATGCCATTGAAGATGAAATTCTCCCCCATTTTAATTATGGGAGCAGTTATTCTATTAAAACCGCTGAAATTATCCCTTTTCTAAATAACTCTTACAGCAGTATCTTAAACAGAAGAAAACTTCATTGTGGAAAACATTAATTTAAATACAAGGTATGTCAGAGAGAGATTTACATTTCTCTTTGACGGCCTTGATATTGATGATTTCAGACGGACTTCCGCAGAAAATGAAAAAAGAATTCTTGATGAAAGAATAAAATCTATTCTGAGAGAAGAACGGAGAAAAAGAAAGCAAAGGAGAATCTGGGATATGGCAAAAGACATTCAAGATGAAATAAACGAGTATCTTATTAAGGCATCTAAGCCTAAAAACGATTTTGAAAAAATGCTTATGAATAAAATGACTAAAGAACTTGGGACGGTTACTTCTGCTAAAGAACTTTCCCTTTTTTTAAAAATTGGAAAAAGCTCTATCTACAGAGGGCTTGATACAGGGGAAATCTTATCTTTCAGAAGCGGAAAAAGAAGATTTATATTGACTGAGGGAGTTCTCCCGTTTTTACGTGATTAAAAAAGGAGGTTTGTATGAAATACAATATATGCGGATACAGTCAGGCTGTACTTCTGAAATATAATTTAGACTGCAATGATGCTGTTCTTTTAAGAACTGTTATGGATATTTACACAAGCTCATCTGATAAAATTGATTATATCATACGTGAAAATGATAAATTTATGTGGCTCACTTATGGATATATCTCTGAACAGCTTCAGCTTTTAGGAAGTGTCCGTACAGTGCAGAGAAAGATTGATAATTTTATTGATAAAAAGATTTTAAAAAAAGTTATTTTAAATTCCAAAAATAAAAGAGCAGGAAAATATATGTATCTTGCACCGGGAGAAAATTATTCAGAACTTTGTGAATATGATTTTTATAAAGTGACAGATTGTCATGACCCTTGTGACAAAACGGCACTTGACCACATGACAAATTGTCATATCAAAGATTCTTCTATAACTGATTATTCTAATAAAATTATAAACAAAAAAAGAGAGAGTGTTCCTCATATGATTAATCTCATTCTTGAAAAATATAATGAGCTTAATCTTCCAAGCTATGTGAGACCTCCAAAAAATTACACAATTATGGACTGTTATAATTCTTATGGAATAGCCGACCTTTACAAAGCTCTTAAGATGATGAGTGAAAGCTCTTATGTTATGAAAAACTTCAGCATTGATATGATATTTAACACAGATAATATACGGAAAGCCCTAAACGGAAGTTTTAAAGATAAGTTTCCTGTCAAGCCTAAAGAAAACAGAGAATATCTCAATGTTTCAAACAACAAAGTTTATGAGCCTAACAAGGATAATGAAGAGCTTTACAAGATTTTGGGATTGAGGTGATAATCTTGAAATGCAGTATATGTGGAAGTCCTTATGTTTTAAATAAAATGCTCCCTGAAAAAATGGTAAAGCTCTTAGGGGAAAAAATAAGATATATTCCCAGCTGTAAATGTCACGAAACTTTTTATGAAAACAAATTAAATGAGCTTTCAAAAGAAAATCAAAGGGAAAGAATTTTAAACAGAGGGAAAAAATACAGAAATTTCTCTGTAATTGATAATAAATTTTTAAATTCTACTTTTGAAAATGCTGAGGTTACAGAAAATATTTCTGTATGTAAAAAATTTGCTGAGGCTTTTACCAAAAAGAAAGTCAATGTGGGGCTTATTCTTTATGGAGATTCCGGAACAGGAAAAAGTTTTGCTTCTGCCTGTGTAGGAAATTATCTTATGGAGAGAGGGAAAAGTGTTATGGCTCTTAATCTCGGGCTTTACCTTGCAAGGCTTAAATCTGACTGGAGCAGAACAGAAACAGAAATTCTTGATAAGATTTCTGAATGCGACCTTTTGATAATTGATGATTTTGGAGCTGAAAGGGTGACAGACTGGGTGCTTGAAAAAGTTTTTCTCCTTATCGACGTAAGGTATAAATCAGAAAAGCCCATTATTATTTCTACAAACTTAGAATATAGAAAAGACAGGGAATGTGATATTGACAGAGTTTTTGGAAAAAGAGTAAAAGACAGAATAAATGAAATGTGCTACCCTCTTTTCTTTTATGGAGAAAGCAGAAGAAAACCGGGTACAGAAAAATTTAAAAATCTTTTTACATAAAAAAACGGGGCTTTATTAAAACCCTGTAATTTTTAAAACTATTTAGAGCTTACCCATAATCCGTGAAGATTACAGTATTCTCTTGCTTTCACTGTTTTACCTTTTGGAACTTCAAAGAAAGCTTCAGGAGCATCTCCTGCTTTTAAATATTTTCTGTAAAGTTTATCTCCGTCAACTATAATTTCTATCATAGTGATGTAATGATTTTCTAACATTGGGTGAGCTGTTTCTTTACCAACTTTTACCAAATATCCATTTTCTTTTTCTTCGATATAAGGAACGTGTTTTTCTCTAGCTGCATCTTCTGTATGTTCTTCTAATTTTTCAAATTTAACCCCGTCAGCAGAACCTGTACATTCTTTGTTTTCCTTGTAAACAACTTCTGCTACCATACCGCATTCAGACTTAAAAAGATCAAATTTTTCCATTTCATTCCTCCTTTTTATTTTAAACCCTCAAAAGAGAGTTAATTTTTCAGTGCTTCTTCACTGCAGTGTCTGCATACACCTTTAAAGTATATATGTTTTTCCTTTATTTCATACCCCTCTAACTCTGCAAGATCAAGAGTGTCGCTTTCCACTTCTATATCATAGATATTTCCGCATTTTTCACATTTAAAATGACCGTGAAGTTTTAAGTAGGCATCATATCTTGTTTCGTTTTCCTCTATCACAAGAACATTTACAATATTTTTTTCTACGAAAAGATTTAAAGTATTGTAAACAGTTGTTTTGGAAAGAGTTGGTATCTCTTTGTTAAGTGCTTTGTATATTGTGTCAACCGTAGGATGTATTTTATTATGTAAAAGGAACTCATATATTTTCATTCTTTGGTAAGATGGTTTTATTCCATTCTCTTTTAAATATTCCCCAACATTTTCCACATGGTGTGTCATTTACATTCCTCCTTTCAGCTAATCTACTCTACTCAATTTTGTAATGATTATAATTTATTATATAAAAAAATACCAAAAAAGTAAAGTATTAGTTGAAAGAATATTTTTTTTATATTTTTTTTCTCATGATATAACGGTCTATACCCGGTTCATATTCATCTATTTCCAGAGATTCTATATAATAATCAAGATTTTTATATAAAGTTATGGCTTTATCATTTTTTGGGTCAACTGTAAGGGATATTTCTTTTATTCCAAAATTTTTAAAATAATCTTCACAATGAACTAAAAGATTTGTCCCTATTCCCTGTTCACGATATTTTTCCATAACAGAAAAACCATAAAGAAAGGCTTCCGGTCTGTCAAAGGCAACCATAAATTCAGCAGCCCCTATAACCACACCTTTTTCCACCACTGCAAAAACTCTTCCAAATTTTACAATGGGCTTTAATATCCATAAATCCACTCCCCCAAATCTTCCAAAAGTGGATTTTTCCATTTCAACTATTCCGTCCATCAAATCTTTGTCTTTTATGGACACCTGTACTATCTTCATTCTTTCTCCCTAATATTCAACTTTGATAAGATAAAGCCCACCCGGCTCAGCAACTTCAATTTTTCTTTCTTTTTCCGGCTCGTTTAAAAGAAGTTCTAAATAATCAGAAGATTTTCTTCCGAAATACACATCAAGTGCTGTTCCTACAATTATTCTTACCTGAGTTTTTAAAAAAGCACTTCCTTCTATATATATTCCTATTTCACTTTCATTTTTTAAATATACATCTATTTTATATATTTCTCTTATTGTTGTTCTGTTGTTTTCATCTTTTATTCTGAAATTATTAAAATCATGTTTTCCTGTTAAGACTGAAAGAATTTTTTTAAATTTTTCAGGATCAACAGGTTTTGGAATATATGTTTTATATCTTCTTGAAAAAACATCTTTTTTCCATGTGATTATATATTCATAAGCCCTCATTTTCGGCATATAACGGGCATTAAAATCCATACTTTCTTCACTGACATCAAAAATATCAATATCAGGAGGAAGAAGTTTATTCATGGCTCTTTTTAAATTTTCAAGAGGGATTGTAAGAGATGATTCCATCATAAAATTTGAAACCTGTACTCTGGCATGAACTCCTCTGTCAGTACGTCCTGCTGTTACAAGATTTATCTCTTTTTTTAAAATAATGCCAAGTACCCTTTCAATTTCCCCCTGTACAGTTCTTTTGTCAGGCTGTCTTTGAAATCCGTAAAAATCACTGCCGTCATAGGAATATGAAATTTTTATATTTCTCATACACTCTCCCAAAAATAATTAATATCTCATTACATATAGCATATAGCCAAAAACATTAATTGTCAAATTTCTTATTACTTTTCTTTGTACAGTCAAAGAAAAGTAACCAAAAGAAAACTGCCCTGCTAGTGAAAAATAGTTTTATTAATTTTGTTCTCAAAACTAAAATTCATAAACTCGGACTATGTCCTCAAACATATGAATTTTTACGTTTTGTTCACTGCATTAATCACAAACTATTTTTCAATGCAGGGGATAGCACAACTTTAATTAAAAAAATAAAATTTTAGGAGATTGAAAAAATTTTCGTAATTTACGCAGTAAGCTGAACGCTAAAAAATGACACTGTTTGAACGAAGTGAGTTTGTCATTTTTAGTGAAGCGAACAAAGTAAATAGAAAATCTTTTTCACGGTATAAAATTTTATTTTTTATAGTTATTTATTATAGTATCTCTTATTATATTGTTTAAATTTTTCTTCTCTTCAACGGAAAGAGCTGAAACATCAACAGGTTTTTCTATTATAAGTTTTACTTTTCTGTTTCTGTTTACCCCTATGCTCCCTCTTCTCTGTATATCTATTGCCCCTATTATTGTCATTGGAACAACAATGCCGTCTGTTTCAAGTGCAAGTTTAAAACTTCCCTTTTTAAATACCCCTATTTCTCCTGTTATGCTTCTTTCTCCCTCAGGAAAAATAACAGTAGGGTATCCCTCTTTTACAATTTTAACAGCTTTTTGTATACTTTTTATTCCTTCACGGGCATTGCTTCTGTCAAGAAAAATATAATTTCCTCTCTTCATCCATCTGCAGAAAAACGGCCATGATTCCATCTCTTTTTTAGCCACAAAACCTAAATCTATATTTCTTATTCCTGTAAGAATAACAGGGATATCAAAATTACTCTGATGATTTGCTATAAAAACTATCCCCTTTTGTCTGTCCAGATTATCAAAAGCCTCTTTATCTTTATAGATAACTTCAACTTTTGTTCCTAGAACTTTTAAAAAAGAACAGCTTATATCATGCAGATTTTTTCTGGCAAGAATTATTTTTTTCCTTTTATCATTATAAAAATGTGCAGGTATAAATGTTATTTCCTTATATACAAAAAGACAAAATGCAGAAACAGCAGCAAGTATTATTCCAAACATGAAACCTCCTATTCAAGATTTTCAACGGCTTTTTTTATTGTCCCGTATTCAAATCCTTTTCTCATCAAACTTTCAACTTTTTTACGATACTCTTTGCTCCCCATTTTCTCCCAAAGTTTTTGAATTTCACAAATTTCACTGTCAGTGTTTTCACTTAAAAGCTCCCTCACTGCAGAGCCTTTTATTCCTTTCAGTGCCAGCTGATATTCAATCTTTTTCTTTCCCCATGTTTTATGGGATTCTATGAATGATTTTGCAAATTCGTAATCGTTTAAATAACACATGTCATTTAATCTTTGAATCACTTTAGATATTATAGTTTTTTCTTTGTATTTTGTCAAAAGTTTTGTTTCAAGCTCCATGGTACTGTAATCTCTTTTGGCTAAAAGCCAGTAAGAAAAAGAAAGAGCCGAAGATTCGGCTAAAAGCATATAGCTCTCCCCTGTTATCTCCATGCTCTCTTTTAAATTATATTCTCTTATAGTATTTTTGGGCAGAGAAAATTCAGCTCCGTTTTCAAAAAGAATTTTATTCTTCTGAACCCTCAAAATCTTCATTTTCTTCCACGTCCTCATCTATTTCTTCAGAATTCTTTGCTTTTCCCACTGCATTTTTTGCTTTTAATTCATCAAAAATACTGTTAAATAAATCTGTTTCTTCTTCAAGTCTTGCCTTAACATTTTCTTTACCTTGTCCAAGTCTTATGTCTCCATAGCTGAACCATGCTCCTGATTTAGAAACTATATTTGCTTCAATTGCAGCATCAAGAACTTCTCCAACTCTTGAAATTCCTTTTCCATACATAATCTGAAATGAAGCTTCTTTAAAAGGAGGTGCTATCTTGTTCTTTGTTACTTTAACAAGAACTTCGTTTCCTATTATATCATCACCTTGTTTTACAGATCCCACTCTTTTTATTTCCATTCTTACAGAAGCATAGAATTTAAGAGCTTTACCTCCTGTTGTTGTTGTCTGAGGGCCAAATCCGAATCCGCCGATTTTATCTCTTATCTGGTTGATGAAAATTAAAGTTGTTTTTGATTTGTTTAAAGTTCCTGTTAATTTTCTAAGAGCTTTTGACATAAGTCTTGCTTGAAGACCCATCTGCTGATCACTCATCTCTCCGTCAATTTCTGCTTTAGGAACAAGGGCTGCAACAGAGTCAACAACTATTACATCTACTGCTCCTGAACGGACTAGCATATCTGCAATTTCAAGAGCCTGTTCTCCAAAATCCGGCTGAGATATAAGCATTTCATCAATATCAACTCCAAGAGCTTTTGCATAAGTAGGGTCAAGAGCGTGTTCAGCATCTATAAATGCAACTACTCCTCCCATTTTTTGTGCTTCAGCAATAATATGAAGTGCTATTGTTGTTTTACCTGAACTTTCAGCTCCGTATATTTCAACAATTCTTCCTCTTGGAACTCCTCCAAGCCCAAGAGCAGCATCAAGATTTATACTTCCTGTAGGAATAACATCAATATTCATTGCTGCATTTTCCCCAAGCTTCATTATAGATCCCTCTCCGAAATCTTTTGTAATCTGCTTTATGGCATTTTCTAATGCCTTATTTTTATCCACTGATTCATTTTTCTTAACTGCCATGTAAACAAAACCTCCTCAAATTAATTATTATTTTCCATATCTTTTTCTATCTCTTTTAAAATTATATCTTCACTTAATTTATTCATGCAGTTTAAATGTCCTTTTGGACACTCTCTGTTTCCATGAAGACTGCACGGAGAACATTTTTCCCCTTTATATATAAGTCTGCTTTTTTCATCATACTCAAACATATCAGGGTCAGTAGGTCCGAATATTACATAAGTCCGGCAGCCTACACCTCTTCCTATGTGGAAAGGACCTGAATCATTTGTCACCATAAGTTTTGCCAGAGAAAGCAGAGCCCCGCTCTCTTTAAGTGAAAGTTTTCCTGCAAGATTTATGCAGACACCTCCGCTTATTTTATTTATATGGTCACATCTTTCAATGTCCTCTCTTCCCCCGATAAGAACAGTTTTAATATTATATTTTTCATATAATTTTTTAGCAAGATTTCCAAAACCTTTTTTAGTCCATTTTTTAGTTTCTTTAGAAGCTCCCGGTGCCATTACAAAAAGCCCTTCATACTCTTTTACCTTTTCCAAATCTTTTGGTGAAAAAGTAAAAAGAAGTTCTTCTCCCCTGTATTTAAGCCCAAGTTTTTTAAAAGGCTTAAAATAATTTTTTACAATGGTGTCATCAACATGATATTTTATAAGTTTCATCTTTACAAGAAGAGATTTCCACCATTTTCTTTTTGGATAAACCAAAACTTTTGCACCTGAAAGTTTTATCTGTTTTGATATTATTTTTGATCTTATTTTGCTGTGCAGATCAAAAACATAATCATATTTATTTTCAGCAAGTTTTTTCCCAAAAGCTACCATATTTTGATAACCGTCATTTTCTTTTTTATCAAAGAAAATAAGATTGTCTATATAGGGAACTCCCTCTATGGAATCTTTAAAATTTTTCATCACAAGGAAATCAACCGCTGCATCGGGATATTTCTCTTTAAGCTGTTTCAAAACAGGAGTAGTAAGAATTACATCTCCTATGGAACTAAGTCTTATAACAAGTATTTTCACTATTACATCACTAACCTTTATTTCTTATTTTCTTTCTGAAATTTCCCCACCAATGCAGGTAACTGTTTAAAAGTTTTGCTCCTTTAAAATAAAAACTTTTCATATTAATATACTTTTCTAAATCTATGTTACAGCTTTCTTTTAAATATATATATTCGTACATCTCTCCAAATTTTCCATATATATTTCTTAAAAGTTTGCAGTCGATAAGATAAATTCTCTCATCTGTCACAAGAAAATTTTCTATCTGAGAATCTCCGTGAAGAAAACCTTTCCCGTGAATTTCTCTTAAAGAACTGCAGACTATATCAAAATCTTTTTCCGTACTTGGTCTGCTTTCAATATATTCGCTTACAGAAAGTGAGTCAAAAACCATTCCATATTTTCTTTTTTCAAGAGCTAAGAAAGGTCTTGGAGCATTAAAGCCGTTAAGCATAAGTTTTTCAAGCTGTCTGCACTCTCTTGTACTTTCTCCCCCTCTGAAAATAGAAAGAAATCTCTGCCACTTTCTTCTGTTTTTTTCTCTCGGCACTTTAAGTACATATCTTTTTCCGTTTATTCTTATAAGCTGAACAAGGCTTCTTCTGTCATCTTTTAATGTACGAAGAACTGTATAGTCATTTGCCTTTATCCTCGTATAAAAATCAACCGTGTCTTTTTGATTGTAAAAGATATAATTTTTTCCGTCTCTTCTTCTATCCATTTTTATCTTTTCCCAAATATTTTTTTATTTTTTCTATAACTTTTTGTGGAACAATATCCCTCATACATTTAAAATGCCCCTCTGGACATTTATCTCCCCCGTGAATACCACAAGGTCTGCATGGAAGATTTTCTGTTTCTAAAACTTCGCTGTTTTTACTCCACGGGAAAAATCCAAATTCTTTTACAGTAGGACCGAAAAGAGCTATAACTCTTGCTTTTTCTGAAGCAGAAGCTATATGAATTGGAGATGAGTCATTTGTTAAAACCACATCTGCCCTTTTTAAAATTTCAGCTAAATCCAAAAGAGAAGTTTTTCCCCTTAAGTCTGTAATTTTTTCTGTGTGAAGAGGGATTGAAATTTCATCTTTTCCTCCCACTGCTGCAATTTTTATATCTTCATCTTTTGAAAGCTCATCTATAACTTCATTAAAATATTCCACAGGCCACTGCTTTGTAAACCATTTGCTTCCCGGAGCAATCACCACCGTTTTTTTATTTTCAAATCCATTTGCTTTCCATATATTATTTACTTTTTCTATTGAAGAATTGTCTGGAAAAAGCTCTATCTCATATCTTTTTCCCTCTGTTTCAGGAGAACTTACAAAAGATAAAAGTTTTTCAACTTCGTGTTTTGATTTGTCATAATGGATTTTTTCTGTGAAGAAAAATTTTCCTGCAGCAATATCATATCCCTTTCTTACAGGGGATCTTGAAAGCCATGAAAGAAAAGAGCTTCTTAAATATCTGTGAGGAGTTATGACCATATTAAAATTTTCGTATCTTAATCTTTTTCCAAGTTCATAAATCCCTCTTATCCCTTTATGAGCTCCTCTTTTATCATATTCTATTATCTCATTTATATTGGGATTGTTTTTTAAAATACCTGCTCCTGCCGGTGTTGTCACATAAGCAAGGAAACTATCCGGATAAACCTCTTTTATTTTTCTCACAAGAGGTGTTGAAAGAACAATATCCCCTATAAAAGCTGTATGTATTATTAATATTCTCAAATTTTTCACCCCTTAAGTTTTAAAGTTTTTCTTCCAAAAGGTCTAAAATTTCTTTTTCTACAGATTCATCATATGAATCAAAATATTTATGAGAATAATCCTCTTTCACTTTTCTTTCAGGTCTGTCTGGAACTACATAACTTACATTTGGATTGTTATACACTCCCCATCTTGTAGGACTCTGAGTTTTTTTATTAGGATATATCGCCACAATATTTTTTTGAAGAGAACCGGCAATATGTGTAGGCCCTGTTGAACCTCCGAAATACACCTTTCCTCTTTCTATAACTGCTGCAAGATTTAAAAGAGAACCCCCGTTTGCAAAAAGATAAACTCTTTCTCTTCCTATTTTATTTATTATATTCTGTCCTCTCTCTTCTTCTGAAATATGGCAGGTAATAATTATATTTAAATTTTCTACTCTGTCATAAATTTTTTGAAGCAGAGAAACATACTGATCATCTGTAATATTTTTTGCAGATCCTCCCATAAAAGGATTTACCACAAGAGTTTTTTCTCCTATATTATTTTCTTTGAAAAATCTTTCAGCAACTTCTCTATGATTTTTCTCGAGATAAATTTTTGTCTCTTTTTCAAAAAGCTCATCAAATTTTTCCGGGTCAATCTTTCTTATTAAATCAAGATTATAGTCAGCTTCGTTTTTTACAGACTTTGATCTTTTCTGATAAACTCCGTGATTAAAAGCAAAGAAAGATGAAAGCTTTGAAATCGGCCCTATTCTTTTTTCAGCTCCGCTTGCTTTTGCAAGTTTTGCTATATAGCTGTCGTTATATAATGCAACAAATATATCTGCATTAAAATATTTTATTTTTTCAAGAAGTTCTTCCTGTCTGAAATCATCTATTTTATATACCCTGTCAACATATGGAAGATTTTTTACAATCTCATAATTATAATTTCTCACAAGAAGAATTATTTCAGCTTCAGGATACATTTTTTTTGCCATAAAAAAGCTGGGAATTGAAAGTATTAAATCCCCTATTTTATCTGTTCTTGATATTATTATTTTCATAATATGCTCCGTTTTTATAAATTTCTCTAAGTTTAAAATATTTTACCATTGAATATACAGAACTTGTCACTGCTATCATAAGCCCCTCTATACCATCTAAAAATCCAAGTCTTATTATATACATTTTTATAAATTTATAGATTGGATTAAAAATAATCTGAAGTGCAGAAGGCTTTTTCCCTTTTTTATAATATTCAACAGCTCCCTCTGTTGTGTATCTGTTAAATTTTACAAAATAATCTTGAAGAGTCAGATAGCTGTGATGAAGAATATCTTCTTTTAATGTATAAACTTTTTTATCAGTCTGAAATTCTTCATGAACCATATTGTCATTAAATCTTCCTGCTGACTTTTTGAAAAGTCTTATGTGATATGAATTGCTCCATCCGCCATGTTTTAATTTTTTTCCAAAACATACAGAAGAAAAATTTATTGTAAATACTTCCCCCTCAATTTCTCCATTTTTAATTTTTATTATTTTTTCTTTAAGAGCAGGAGAAATTTCTTCATCTGCATCAATATTTAAAACCCATTCATGAGAAGCACTGTCTATAGCTTTATTTCTCTGCATTCCATATCCAAGCCATTTCTGATATATAAATTTTGCTCCAAATTTTTCTGCTATCTCTTTTGTTCTGTCAGTCGAACCGCTGTCAACAATAACTATTTCATCAGCAAATTCCTTTACAGAATTTAATGTCTTTTCAAGTATTCTTTCTTCATTAAGTGTTATCATTGCAACTGATAATCCCATAATCATATCCCCTTTAAAATTTTATGATACCCAGCCGTAAATTTTTCCAAGCAGAAGATTTCTTCCAGCCATAAGATTTATTTTAAATTTTTCTGGTGTAAATTTTCTAAGTTCTATTCTTCTTATCATATCCCAATTTGGAGAATATGAATTTGTTCCTTTTTTAGTTGTGATAAATCCTTTAACTCCTAAAGTTTTTAAAAGAGAAACTGTCTCTCTGCTTCTGTGCCCCCACGGCCAGCAGAAATATTCAACTTTATTTCCCAGTTTTTCTTCTATTATATTTTTATTTAACAAAAATTCTTCACTGATACGTTTTTCAGCATCTTCCCAAGATTCAACCATCACATAAGGCTCTATATGTTCATCAACATATTTCTGCCCCAGTGTTAAAATCTCTTTTTTGCTTTTTCCCTTTAACTCTTTAAAATAATATTCCTGAAATTTTTTAAAAAATTCTCTGTTAATTATAAAGCCTTTTCCGGAATATTCACCGCGTTTTGGAAATTTAGGATACCCTTCAAGAACATCTCCATAAAGAAAAACATCTGTACAATCTGTACTTTCTTTTTCAAACACACCTTGAAATTCAAGCCCTTTAAATATTGCCATATGTTTGTGAGAATGTGCCTGAAAATCCACAAGCCCGCTGTCATACATCTCTTTTATTTCAGACCAAGTCATATACTGCTCTGTTGTTCCGTCTCCCAAAGCATTATATTTTTTTATTGCATTGTAGTTTGCTGTCCCGTTTATTTCTATCTTTGTTTCTCCCCATCTTTTTTCGCCGATATACAAAGTATTTAAAAATACTGTGGCTTTCATATTATATTTTTTTAAAAGAGGAAAAACAATTTTATAGTTATCATAATATCCATCATCAAAAGTTATAAGGACACTGTTTTTCGGTGTTTCTTTTTTCCCGTATTCTGAAAGTGTAATTGTATTCATATTTTTCTCTTTTAAAATTTTCAAATGTTCTTCAAAAACTTCAGGTTTTACATTTGAAAGATTATTTACCTGATGATAAAGAAAAACAGGGATACCTTTTCCCATAAAAAAAATTAAAGCCAGTAAAATAATTATTGCTGCATATATCATAAAATTCCTCCAAAATTGAAAAAATCATATTAGAATATTTATATAGATTATAAAAAAATATATTTAACTTTATTTTTATTTATCTATAAATAATTATATCAGATTATAAATTAAAAATAAACTTATTCGGAAAAAATCAAAAAGTTTATTTATATATCTCCGTCATTTTTAACGAACGTTCCCTGAACCAATTTCTAAGTTCCAAAGGTTCAAGAATTTCAGCTTCATTCCAGAAAACAGAAAAATACCTTTTTCCTTGAAGTTCAGAACACTGAAACACACAGATATTTCCCTCCTGTTTTAAAAGTTTTGGTCTGTAAGTTTTTATCTTTTTTAAAATCTCAAGCCCCTCATCTGTAAATTTCACTTTTACTCTTCTGCTGTAAGAAAGGAAGGGGTCAAAATTTTCTATCACTTCACGGACAAAATCATTTTCTCCTTCATAAACTTTTTTTTCAGTTACATATACAGCTTTTATATTTCTAAGTGTAAAGTTTTTAAATTTCTTTTCCTCTTCATCATAAGAAAAAAGATAATTTTTAAGCTCCAGCTCTGATGATGCCATATAATAGGGAGAGATTGTTTTTTTTGTCCCGTCTGCAAAAGTCACTATTATTTTCTTTTTATTTTCTACACCGCACATTATTTTTTCAGTTATGTTTTTAAAAATAAAAAGCTCTCTGCTCTTTTTAGACTGCTGTGCATAATAGAAAAATATATTTCTGAAATATTCAGCTTCAACCTCTATTTTCTTTTCAGCCAGAAAAGAATAATAATTTTCAAGATTTTTCTTATTAAGATTAAATTGAATTATTTTTTTTGAACCGTTGTATTTATAGTTGTATATCTGTTTAAATCCCTTTGAGTTTTCAAAAATATAGTTGCATAAAAAGTTTTTTGTAATTCTGAAATCTTCCAAGTCGCTTTCTATTATTTTATATATTTCATTGGGAACAGTAATTCTTAATTTTTTCTCCATAATTTCTCCTGTAAATTTTCTCTACATATTTAGAATAACATTTTTTAAAAAATAATACAAATTCATATTTTATGAACAAAAAATATTTTGTTATTATTGCAGTACAATATTTTTTTAATATATACCTGAACAAAATTATTAACTTATTGAAGTATGGATATATTACTGCATAAATTATAAAATGTTTCTATATTATAAAAATTACTTATAAAAATATTTTTGGAGGACTTCATATGACAAAAAAGAAAAAAACATTTTGGGAAAATTACCGTTTCTCAATTATACTTCTTGGTTCAATAATTCTTGGAAGTATATTAGGGGGCGTTATGAAAGACAAGGCTTCACTGTTTAAGCCTTTCGGAGATTTATTCATCAATGCAATGTTCACAATCGTTGTACCTTTAGTTTTTGTAACAATAAGCAGTTCTGTTGCAGGTATGAGCAATATGAAAAGACTTGGAAATATTTTAAAAAGTCTTCTTCTTGTTTTCTTCTCAACAGGATTTGTTGCATCAATTATTATTATAATTATTGTTTTAATTTATCCGCCTGCTCAGGGAATAAGTCTTAACCTTCCGCCTGCAGAAGCATTAAAACCATTCCAGACAGGTGATCAGATTGTAGCTGCTCTTACAGTTACAGATTTCCCTCAGCTTATTTCAAGAAGTAACATGCTTCCTCTTATAATTTTTTCTATTGTATTTGGACTTTGTGTAAATATGATAGGAGAAAAAGGAAGAGTTATTGCAAATGGTTTAGATGCCCTTGCAGCTGTATTTTTAAAAATGATTAATCTTTTAATGTACTATGCACCAATAGGTCTTGGAGCTTATTTTGCAGCTTTAGTCGGACAATACGGACAGGAACTTCTTGGTTCTTATGCCAGAGCAATGCTTATATATTATCCCTTATGCTTTGCTTATTTGTTTATTGCCTTTCCTGCTTATGCTTACATATCTGCCGGAATGGACGGACTAAAATCATTAAAATATGTCGTTTCCCCTGCAATTACAGCTGTGGCAACTCAAAGCTCCATTGCAACACTTCCTGTAAACTTGGAAGCATGTGAAAATATAGGTGTCCCTAAAGACATCAGAGAAATTGTTCTTCCTATAGGAGCTACTGCTCACATGGACGGAACTTGTTTCAGTACAATTTTAAAAATTTCTTTCCTTTTTGGAATTTTTGATATTCCATTCACAGGAATCGGAACTTTTGTAAGTGCTGTTCTTATAGCTCTTGTTGGAGGAGTTGTAATGTCTGGTGTTCCTGGAGGAGGGCTTATCGGAGAAATGTTTATCGTTTCAATATATGGTTTCCCTCCTGAAGCATTCCCAATAATTGCAACAATAGGTTACCTTGTTGACCCTCCTGCAACAATGATAAATGCCAGCGGAGATACAATTGCTTCTATGCTTGTTGCAAGACTTGTTGAAGGAAAAGACTGGATTTTAAAAGGAAAAAATAATACTGAAACTGTATAAGCCAAAGTATTTTTGACAATTTTTTCTCCCTAAAGTATAATATTAATGTAATTCTGGGGAGAATTAAATAAAAGGTCTTAAGAAAAGTTTTATCTTTCTCTTAAGACCTTTTTGTTTTACTGGGGATTATTTAATATCTGAAAACTTCTTTGTCATCTTTTATTCCAGAAGTATCAATTTCTATTTTTGTAAGAACGAAATTTCCGTTCATCTCTTTCAGCATATCATTTACAGAAGATGCTATTTTATCTGCATAAATTTTGTAATTTTTTGTATCCACCTGAGAATTTCTTGCAAATTCTATATCTATTTCAACTCTTCCGTTTTTTTCTATATCAACTTCTATTTCTTTTACCTCTATATTTTTTCCCTCTTCTAAAACAGGAAAGTTGTTATAAAGTTTATTTTCAATCATATGTTCCTCTTTGTCGTAATGCCCTGCAAAAGATGCTGCAGTCATAAGAAAAAACAGTGCCGCTGCTAATTTTTTCATTATTTTATCCTCCTCATTTTTTTCTTCCAGTTTTTAGACGAAAAGAAGTACAAAAAAGATATAAAATTTAAAGGAAATCAAAAACTTTTTCCGTAAAAGAAAAATAGGAGGGATTTTTATGAAAAATATAATTTTAAAGCCAAAATTTACATTAATATCACTTATTTTAGGAGCAGTAATTTTTCTGCTTTTTCCATATGATTTTAAACTTACGGGGGCTGTTGTCCTTTCTGTTGAAGCCCTTGTTCTGTGGGGAGGTTCTGCTGTTGACAATGCAGCTGTTTCTCTTATTTTTCTTTTGGGAGCTTTAGGATTTTCCATTGCCCCTTTTAAAACTCTTTTTTATTTTCCCACAACAGAAAATTTTTACCTTATTATACTTTCATATATAATTACAAAAGGAGTTACTGACACTGGAACTGCTTCTGTATTTTCAAAAAATATTATGGAAAAAATTGTAAAAAATCCTATACTTCTTATTGTGTTTTCATATGCAGCAGGATTTCTTCTTATATTTTTTATCCCTCAGCCTTTCCCAAGGGTAATATTACTGGCAGCTTTTTACAGGGAGTTTTTTAAAAGCCAGAACATAAATGAAAAGAGCAGAGAGATTTTATATTTTAGTATTTTTACTGCTTCAACTTTCACTTCCATGTTCTTTATGAGCGGGGATATGCTTTTAAATTATGTTGTGGTGGCTATTTCAAAAGCTGATATAAACTGGACACAGTGGGCATTATATATGAGTGTCCCTGCATTCTGCACCTGTATTTTAACATTTATATTATTTCTTTTAGTTTTTAAAAAAGAGATTAAAAGCTGCTCTTTTAAAAATCTTAATTCTAAAAAAGAAAAAATTTCTCTGACTGCTGAACAGAAAAAAATGTTTTTTGTATGCTCAGTTATATTTTTAGGATTTGCCACACAAAATATCCACCATCTTGGAGCAGCCTATATTATGCTTATAGGGGTTATCTTAAGTTTTATTTTTAAAATTATAAATTTTTCTGTTTATAAAAGTATAAACTGGAAGCTTTTAATATTTTTCACAGGAGCATTTTCTGTAGGAGGAGTTTTAAACGATTCTGGAGCAGCAGATATTATTGTAGATAAACTTATGAAACTTACTCCTTCCGGAGATTTTAATGAAAAAATAATATTTTTAATAATTGTTACACTTATTCTTAACTTTTTCTTAGGAAGTGCTGTTACAACTTCATCTGTTGTAATTCCTACAATAGCCCAGCTTGGAATACTTCCTCCAAACTCTGCTGTGCTTACTCTTTTTGTCTACACAGTTGTAAGTGTGCAGTACATTCTCCCTTTCCATCATGCCACTGTCATGGTTGGATTTGGTGAAGGGCTTTACGGAAATAAAGTAATTATAAAATATGGTCTTCTCCTTACAGTTCTCACATTTTTTATTGTTCTTTATATCTGTATTCCATGGTGGAGATTTTTAAATATTCTATAAATACAAAGAGAGACGGCACAAAATTTGTACCGTCTCCCTTAATATGAGTTAAAATTTATCTATAATGGGGTCTTTTGATTATTTGTTGTTTATCATGATGTCTAAGATTACTTCGTCAGTAACTTTCATTCCGTCTTGTCCTAAAATTCCTGCATTCTTAATTGTAGCTTCAACATCTCTTCCTACAATTCCTTCTCCGAATAAGAATTTTCTGTTTTTCTTAGCTGCATAGTAAGAATCGAATGCACAAGTAATTCCGCTTGCTATTTTTGTAGCACATGAGCTTTTTGCACCGTCACAGATTACACCAGAAAGAGTTCCAAGAGTTGTTTCTATTGCCCAAGTGATTTGTTCTAAGCTTAACCCGTCTAAGAAAGAGATTGCTCCTGCTGCTCCGGCACTTGCACAGATAGCTCCGCAGTATGCAGAAAGTCTTCCAATGTTGCTCTTAATATGGATTGTAGTCATATGAGAGAAAAATAATCCTCTTATTAATTCTTCGTGAGAAATTCCTTTCATTTCACAGAATTTTATAACTCCAAGAGAAGCTGTCATTCCTTGGTTTCCGCTTCCACTTGTTGTCATAACAGGCATTGAACATCCGTTCATTCTTGCATCACTTCCGGCTGATGCAAAACTTGCCATATTGTTTCTTATATCGTTTCCGTAAACTCCCTCTTCAATTCCTTCTTTTATTGTTTTTCCAATTGCAATTCCCCAGTCATTAGTTAATCCTTCTTTTGCTATTGCTGTATTGTAGTCAATAACTTTTTGGAAAATTGGTTCTATTAAAGAAAGGTCTATTGTTTTTGCAAGTTCATATATAAGTTTTACAGAAAGGAAACTTCTGTCTGTCATAACGTCTCCGCCACATTTATCATCACAAGAACATCCTTTGATTTCTTCTCCGTTTTTCATAATTTTTGTGATGTTTGTATGGTAGTTTTGAATTTCTACCATTGCTGTGTCATTTCCACAAGTTCCTTCAACTCTTATATATAATTTTACGTCTCCTTTATTTAAGAATACGTTTATTTTTCCTGAATTTACATAATCTCTTACTTCTGAAAGACGGTTTGTGTCAACATGAGAAATTACCATAAGTTCTCTTTCACAGTTTCCAAGAATAGCTCCCATTGCAACTGATGCTTCTATTCCAACCATTCCTTCTGAATTAGGTATTTTTACACTTTTAACATTTTTTATCATGTTCCCTGAAAGGTAAATATCTATTTTTTCAGGAACATTTCCTAATATACTTGTAAGCTTGCTTGCTGCATAAGCTATTGCTATTGGCTCTGTACATCCTTCTGCAGGTATTATTTCTTCATTTAATATACTTAAAATTTTATCAATCATTTTCAGCCTCCTAAAATTTATTTTTTATTTTCACTTTTATATTAAGCAATCTTTGTGCCAAAATATAAAAAATAAAAACATCTTAATTTTTCAACTATTACAATTTTTTCTCTAAAATTTTCTTTTTTCATTTTGAAAATTATTTTCATTTTGAAAAAATATATTTATATTTATTTTCATTTTGAAAAAAATAGATAATATTTTTTATAATTTTTCCATTTTATACAAAAAATAAATTTTTATGTCATTTTCTATACATTTATATTTTTATATATGCTAAAATATATAAAATTTCAAAGGAGATTGTGTATATTATGATAAGAAAAATGAAACAGGAAGAACTTAACGAAGTAATGAATATCTGGCTTGAGACAAATATAAAAGCTCATAACTTTATCCCGCAGAAATATTGGGAAGATAATTTTGAATTTGTAAAAAAACTTATCTCACAGGCAGAAATATATATTTATGAAAAAAATAAAAATATTTTAGGTTTTATCGGAATGAACAGTAATTATATAGCCGGGATATTTGTAAAAGAAGAGAAACAGTCAAAAGGAATAGGAAAAGAACTTTTAAACTTTGTAAAAGATATAAAGAAAGAACTGAACTTAAATGTTTATGAAAAAAATATCAAAGCTGTGAATTTTTATAAAAGAGAAAATTTTCATACTATTAATGAAGGAATTGATGAAGCTGCAGGGGAAAAGGAATTTTTTATGGAATGGAAAAAATAAAAAACTGTCTTATATACAGGCGAAAAAAAAAGACACATTTCTGTGTCTTAACTTTTCTAAATGGCGGGAGTGACGAGATTCGAACTCGCGACCTCC
>ENA-OPVT01000632-OPVT01000632.1-human-gut-metagenome-genome-assembly--contig:-NODE-632-length-25599-cov-2.666184_pt1 | contig 25599 bp, 18 predicted proteins | sample MGYA00241499_ERZ501990 | MGnify/ENA primary metagenome ERZ501990 (study PRJEB25962, sample SAMEA2042104) | human gut metagenome | biome: human gut; feature: human-associated habitat; material: faeces...
TTGTGGCTTTGGAGATATGCTCATTGGTTCAGAAATACCTCAGATAGGTATGGGCCCTAACCTGCACTTGGTCGAGTCCTGAGTTTCCTAAACAGAGACGACCGAGGACGCCGTAAGCGAATTGCGAAGCACCTGAGCAACCTCCTCCAAAGACAGGCCTGCAGCTTTGCTACGATTTCGCAAGGCGTTCCCAACTGAAGAAAGCTAATCGCAATTGATTGCTTTTCTTCATTGATGGCATCCCATTCTTGTCCCTCAGTGGAAAGTATCAATTCTCCAGACTCAACACCGAATCTATCTTTCTCTAAGACAGTCTCTTCTCTAAAGCCCGTAAGTTCTAAATATCTCAATAAATCTTTTGGATATACCATCTCCATAAACTGGAGAAGCAAATTGTTTTATCTTGTTGTCATATTATGTACCTTTAGCTATTCAAAGGCACATACTTTTTTAGGTATCCTAAACACAGGGTTTTCCCCCTGAGCCCTGAAAGGGCGTACCGCTCCGAAGGCCCCGTGTAAGCCGGCGCCCCAATGCGGCCGGAGTCCAATGCCAGCAATCGTCGCCTGTTCACACCATTATCATCGAAAAAGACTACAGATTATCAGAATCAGCAAGCAGGAGAGACTTGATGGCTTTGGCCAGGCGACCGTCCGGATCCGAGAAGTGATTGCCGGGATTGACCTCGAAATCGTGGGGAATACCGAGCCGCGACATCAGCTGCAGCACCTTTTCCGTGCACGAGCCGACCTGACTCATGATCGGATGCCTCGTATTGCTCTCATTGTCACCCAAAGAAAAATAAGCATAGTCGGGAACCCTCACCATCTCGTGACCCTCAGCATATTCCACGAAACCGGGATACCAGAAAGACGCAGAACCGCAGGCAACCCTTGAGAAACAGTCAGTATTCCAAGTGCACCAGAGAGCGAACAAGCCGGCCAGAGAATAGCCTGCTATCGCATTGTACAGCGACGGAGCCGAGAGCCTGGACTCTATTTCCGGCATTATTTCATTGACAAGCATTCTCAAATGTTCCGTGCCGTTGCCGGCAAACTCGCCCTGGCCTTTTCTTACGCCCGGCGCCTTCCACGGAGTCATGCATCCGTCGAAATCGAAATCGTATATAGAAACAAGATTGAAATCCGGACATCCGATGCGCTCGCATGCGGCCATCACATTGTGCCCGTCACCTGCAACAGAATGAATATAAACAGTCGGAGCTGCCTTGTCGCAGCTCCATAACCTCACTTTATATTCACTTCCAGTCATAGTATAAGTTGATCCGCCACCTAGAAGCACTTGTAGCCGAAAGCAGCAGCGGTAGTCAGGTAGAACTTCCTTGCCAGATATACAAGGATTCCCGGATGGTATCCGATACCTGGAACAGAAAGATTGTGCTCGTTTGCGAAATTCCGGATTATCTCCCTTGAGTGAGCCAAATCCACACGGCAACGCCTTTTCTTGGCAGGGTCCTGGGTGTTGAGGATGGAATTGTCATTGGAAAAATAAGTGTATGCCGTCTGTGGAACAGTTACGACACTCTTCGCATAGTACAGCGCCTTGAAAGAGAACGGAAGGTCCTCGATTGTTCTTCCTACCTCGAAACAGAGCTTGTTCTTCAGGAGCATGGACTTCCTGAAAACATATCTCCATACATATCCCCATTTGGCAACCCAAGTGACTTTCATCTTGTCAGCAGCAGAAGAATATACCTTCTCCCTGCTGAAAATCTGGCATTTGTAAGCTTTTTTCTGATTTATGATACCGGAACAGGCTATGTCCGCGTCATTCCTGGTAATGGCATCCATAAGATTCTCGTAGAAGCCGTCTGTGATGGTGTCGTCCACATCCATAAAATGGATGTACTCACCTGTAGATTCCTTTATGCCGATATTCCTCGCCGCAGAAAGGCCCTGATTTTTCTCGAAAATAACCATTTTGACAGGATACCTTTCCGCTATCTCAGCGGTCCTGTCAACAATTCCGTCCACAACGACTATTATCTCCAAATTTTTGTAACTCTGAGCCAACAGCCCATTCAAGCATCTTTCGATGTATCGTTCCGCCTTGTAGCAAGGAACAATGACTGATAACTTTTTCATTAAACCATCTTTTACCAAAATCGTCTTACGCAACAAGCGCGAAGCCGACCCTGAAGTTTATTCATCTGTCAGTTCCGGTTTTTAGTACATACGATTTACAAAAGTACACTTTTTTTTTGATTTTGTTCTACTTTTCGGTTTTTTCTTCCAAAATTACGCTAAAATCAGCCGAAGAGCTAAAAATGAACTATTTATGAGTTTTTCACCTCAACAGAGGTAATGATTTAGCAACAGTTCTAAATTCTGCAATCTGCATACGTTTGCTGCCTAACAACTCTTTTCGGCTGCAAAAATACAAAAAAAATAATGAATCTAAGAATTTTATTAAACAAAAAATATCAAACAGAGTAATATGTTGCAAAAAGCACGGTCTTACTAGTAGTCTGTAAAGTCTAAAAGTTTAGTAAAACGTCGTTCGTCACATACTGATGATTGATGAAATATCACACGTGCCTTACTAAACTTTTAGACTTTACAATCTACTAGTTGTTTATTTTGCGAAATACGTATTTACAACATTTGTTGTTGTATTTTGCAATTTTAGCAACTTGTCGGTAAATTCTAAAACTTTAAACTTAACAGGGAAAGTTTTTGTACCCTTTCCTTCTGATGGAAAAATAACATAAAATGTTTCTACGTTTTCCTGCTGTATTAAGTATGGCTTCTCTATAGTATGAGTCTGTCCATTAAAGGAGAAACTAGTTGTGTATGTCGTATCTTTGAATATAAGATTCGAAGTATAAGACTTTCCTTTTGGCAATTGCAACTCCCATTTTTTACCTTTTAAGCTGTCGATTTTAAATGATTGTGCATGAACTAATTGCCCATTTAGGAACAATAGAGAAATAAAAAAATATTTAAAAATTAACTTCATATTTATTTAATTACTTTATACCTGTTAATACTATATTATAATCTTTCAAAATTGTCTCAAAAAGAGCCTTCCATTGCTCCATGATGATGTCAATGCCGAACTCTCCCGCCTTCTCCTTGGCCTTCTTTCCGAATCTGGCTCTCCTGTCGCTGTCGCCTATGACTTTGCATATACCTTCTGCGAGGCCGTCCGTATCACCGGGCTTCACAAGATAGCCGTTCTCATCATTGACAATAATCTCCGCAGGTCCCTTAGGACAGTCATAACTCACCATAGGAAGACCTGTCTCAATCGCCTCCAGAAGCACCATAGGAAAACCTTCGTAAGCGGAACTCATTACAAGACAGGAACTTGCCAGCATCTCGGAACGGATGTCACTGCTGCTGCCCATAAGTCTGACCTTGCCTTCCAGGCCGTTGTCCCTGATCTGTTTCTCCAGTCTTTCCTTCAGGCTGCCGTTCCCGAAGATGTCCAGTGTCCAGTCCGGATAACGCTCCGCGACCTTTTTCCATGCAGTCACGGCGTCCCTGAAGTTCTTCTGTGACTCCAGGCGTCCTACTGCTAAGCATCTTCTGTTCTCAAGCGCAGCCGTCTTTTCAGACTTGAAGGTCAATGGGTTATAGATGCTTATGACATTGTCCAGAATCTTGGACCAGTCAGCCTTGTCCGCCTTGGTAAGGACGACGAACTTGTCCAGTTTCCGTGCCACTTTTTCGATTTGTCCCATTCTGAACTTCGCATACAGGTCTCCAAGCCACGAACCGCCGTATTTGACGTCGTATTTGTCGTGCGAGAAATGGAATTCGGCGATTTTTATGCTGCCGTCAGTGCAGTCCGGCAGGCAGAAGATGTCGCGTCCGCCTACGGAGACACAGATGTCCGGGCGGATTTCACACAGTATCCTGTTCAGTTTCCTTCCGTAGGTGTGCAGCATGAACTTCTCGCTCGTACCCACATCGTGCAGCGTAATCCTGTCGCTCAGATGGAAATGCACAGGCCTCTCTTTCTGGTCTGCCGTGATTATGTGAATGTCGTAGCCATATACGTCGGCCAGATAATTGGCCTTGATGGAAAGAACCCTTTCAATACCGCCGAACAGATGCAGCGAATGGATACAATATGCAATTTTCATATAGAAGGTTATCGAAAAACGTTAAAAACAACTGCTGAATACTATGCAGTTAGCACAAATTTAGTAAATTTGTATATAAAACCTTGCCTCAATAAAGAATTATGAATGAACCTGTTCCTCTAGTGTCGGTGATAGTGCCGAACTACAATTATTCACGCTATCTGAACTCACGCATTGACAGTATCCTCGCCCAGACTTTTTCTGATTACGAGCTGATTCTGCTCGATGACGCGTCCACGGACGACAGTGCGCAGGTGCTGGAACAGTACAGGGACAATGAGCACGTTACTCATCTGATAGTCAATGAGAAGAACTCCGGAAGTCCGTTTGTCCAGTGGAAGCGCGGAATGGAACTCGCCAGGGGAAAATATATCTGGATAGCAGAAAGTGACGACCTTGCGGCGCCCGAATTTCTCGAGAATACGGTCAATGCGATGGAGGCGAATCCTCAGGCTTGCCTCTGCCACGTCGGTTCATGGATAATCGATTCGGAGGGCAATGTGGCGGAGAAGAGCGGCTATTACCAATGGCCGGAGGACGGAAAGACCTACGTCTTCGACAGTCCCTGGTATCTGAGGCACAAGATGGTGGACGGAAACAAGGTGTACAATGCCAGCATGACATTGTTCCGTAAGGATTGTGCTCCGGACGCCACATCCGAGTGCTACTCAATGCGTTATTGCGGAGACTGGCTCTTCTGGATAGAGGCGATGAAACGTGGCGGACAGGTTATCGAAATCCACAAATACCTGAGCAGTTTCCGCCGGCACAATGCCTGTGTCACCAAGGAAGGATCCACGGAACTTGTCGCCTACAGGGAGTTCATCTTCATCAAGAAATGGCTTCACAGAGAGGTCTTTGCCAATGACAAGGCTTCCGTCATGACTGACGTGTGCAGATGCTGGCGAGACTCGAGACACTATCCCAAATCAGGTCCCATCACCAGAAAGGACGTGCGCCAGGTGCTTAAAAACGCATTTCATGTCAATTGGTGGAAAGTCAATGCGTGGAGAATCTATTATGCACTATTTGGCAAAATACTCCTTTTTTGACTCGATCCGGAATCGTTCTGCCCTCTGCATTGACCTTATGAAGCCCTCAGGATTCGCGAGCAGCTTGCGCAGCCTGAAATATTCTCTGATTTTCATGTGTCTCAAGTCGGCAGGAAGATATTTCTTCAATGTTTCGCGGATTTCCTGTATGTAAGGGAGGATTTCCTCATTGCCCAGTCCGCTTCGGCTGATCTCTTTGGCCATTTGTGTGCCGATCCGCAATACTCTGGTCCTGAAGTGGTTGTGGTCTTCCGGAATCAGGCCTTTGCTCGTGATGAATTCGTACCGTTCCTGTTCAGCCTTGAAGAAATCCATGTTCCTGGCAGGATTTACATGATGGTCAATGCTGCCTGCCCTCTGCCTGTAGTGGTAGAGCGGCTTGTCGCAGAGCACTACGGATCCGGCATTTGCCACCCATTTGTAAACAGTGGCGTAATCCTCGTACATCCTCAAGGTCATCTTTTCGGTGATGACCTCTCTGCGGAACATCTTGTCCCACACGAAATTATATACCTTCTTGTCTCTCAGGATGAGCTCCAGGGCCTTGTCCCGCGATACGGTCTTCGTTTTTTTTACGGGAACCTTTATCCTGCTCTTGTTCAGGTAATCCTTGAATATGCCGCAGATGGCTATGTCTGCACCGCTTGTGTCCAGCGCGTCAACCATATAACGGAGCATATCCGGGTCGTACCAGTCGTCGCTGTCCAGGAATGCGATGAATTCACCTTTGGCCTGTCCGAGTCCGACATTTCTGCTGTCAGCCAGTCCGGAGTTGGGCTTGTGTGTCAGTCTGATCCTGGAATCATTTTCTGCATATTCATCGCAGATGGCCGGAGAACCGTCTGTGGCGCCGTCATCGATCAGGATGAGTTCCCAGTCACGGTATGTCTGGTTCAGTACGGAGTCCAGGCTTTCCCTGAGGTACTTCTCGATATTATAGACCGTCGTGATGATGCTTACGCGAGGATTTTTTCCTTCCATAACCTGTTTTTGTATATGTGAAATATATGTACGGCTGCAAACTTACGAATAAATCTTTTAATTTTCCTATCTTTGCATCCGCTTGCTAAGCGTTAGTAACATGAAAATAATAAGTTGCCTCAGATTAAGAGAAGATTTCCGAGGATAGATCTGTTTTCGAAGAAGGAGTGTGCCGGTGGCACATGACTGATGAGAAAAAAGATATAGACCGAAAAGATTCCTTAAGATGATGCAGGTTATTTTTTGAAGGTTACTTAAGAATGCTATACATTACTTCCGAAAAAATCAGTAACTTTAAAAGTTGTATTGAAAACAATAAAATTTTTAACCATATAGACAATGAATCGAAAGGATTTTCTCAAGAGCCTTGGAGCGCTTACTGCCGGGGCGACATTCCTTGGAACAGGCGAGACTGTAAAGGCTGCCGGCAAGGCAATGGGTGTTTCTGTGGACAATTCCCTTTTTACTGACCCTGAGGTGGACTTTCCGGTCAAAGGACTGAAGGCAGGAGTCAAGAACGGCCCTGTCAAGGTGATCATCATCGGAGCGGGAAACCGTGGCCGCACTTATGCCAACTATGCCAAGATGTTCCCTGACTGCATGCAGATTGTAGGCGTGTCCGATATCCGCGAAAGCAGGAAGAATGCCATGGGAGACAGGTTCAATGTCCCTGAGGAGCATCGTTTCGGCGATTGGAGCGAAGTGTTCAGAGTGCCGAAATTCGCTGACGCAGTGGTTATTTCCACACCGGATGACGTTCACTATGACCCTTGTATGAAGGCGTTGGAGTGGGGTTATGACTGTCTTCTGGAAAAACCGGTTGCACAGACAGAGAGAGAATGCACGGACATCGCCAAACAGGCCCACAAATATGGCCGCATCGTGGCAGTGTGCCATGTGCTCCGTTACAGCCCATATTTCAGGGCAATGTACCAGGCCCTCCAGAGCGGAATGATAGGCAAAGTAATAAGCATCCAGCACATGGAACCTATCGAGTGCCGCCACATGGCCCACTCATATGTCAGAGGAAACTGGAGAGATTCCAACCAGACCACTCCTATTATCCTCGCAAAGAGCTGCCATGACCTGGACATTCTCCGCTGGTTCGTGGGCAAACCTTGCAAGACCATCGTTGCGGACGGATCACTTACATGGTTCAAGCCTGAAAATGCACCTGAAGGAGCTCCGCTGCGCTGTACGGACGGCTGCCCTCACGAGAGCACATGTCCGTTCTCGGCAATCGACGTATATGTCCGCAGAAAACAGCATCTCGGAGTGTTCGACCTCAAGAATTCACGCGACGAGAAGGAAATCATGAGCAAGATTTCGGATCCTTCAAATCTCTGGGGACGCTGCGTATATCACTGCGACAACAACCAGCCTGACCACTTCGTGAGTGAAATGGTGTTCGAGGACGGAACCACGGCTTCATTCTCAATGGAAGCATTCACACCGTTCGGAGGCCGCCGTACCAGAATCATGGGTACGACCGGTTTCATCGAGGGCAACGGCTCTGAATTCACCATTTACGAATTCCGCAGCAACAAGAAGATACTCTGGAACAAGAAGCTCGCTGATATTCCTGAGTACAAGGGCTCAGGACACGGCGGTGGCGACATGGCTCTCGTGTGCGATTTCGTGGAGGCGGTTTCATGGCAGGCTCCTGAAAAGCTGACCAGCACCATCGACGCTTCGATAGAAAGCCACGTTATGGGATTCCGTGCAGAGAAGAGCCGCTTGTCACACAAGAAGATAGACGTGACCAAATAATAATCAGACATTATGAACAGACTGTTGAAAATGATGCTGCCGGCGGCATTGATATGCGGATGCACCGGAAACAATGCCCCTGAACTGATCCCGGCAGAAAACTTCGCGGATACGGTAGATTCCAAACCGGTAGCGCTTTATACGCTGAAAGCCGGTGACATCACACTTCAGGTCACCAACTTCGGTGGCAGGGTAGTGTCGCTGTTTACTCCTGACAAGGATGGAAAACTTGAAGATATCGTAGTGGGCTACAATAATATAAAAGATTATGTCACCCCTCCGGGAGAGCGTTTTCTCGGTGCCTGCGTGGGACCTGTCGCCAACAGAATCAGCCACGCATCGTTCATAATCAATGACACCACGTACAATGTTCCGGCCAATGACCACGGAGTCAATACTCTGCACGGCGGCTACAAGGGACTGGACAATGTTGTCTGGGATGTACGTGACGTTACGGACTCGTCCATAACCCTGCATTACCTGCATGCTGACGGCCAGGAAGGATTTCCGGGCAACAAAAGCATTGACATGACCTATTCTGTGACGTCGAAGAACGAATTCAGGATAGACTATGCTGCTCAGACGGACCATGCCACGCCTATCAACATCACCAATCATCCGTTCTTCTGCCTGCGCGGAGAGGGCAACGGCACTGTTGAGGACTATATTATGCATATCAAGTCAAGTCACTACACGCCGACTGATTCTCTCAGCATACCTACAGGCGAGATTGCGGACGTAACCGGTACACCGTTCGACTTCAGGACAGCGCACAGGATCGGTGACATGATAGAAGAGGACAATCTCCAGCTGAAATACGCCCACGGCTATGACCATAACTGGTGCATTGACCGGGAAAGCAAAGACGGAGTGGAGATAGTCTGCTCGGTAACCGACCCAGAGACAGGCCGTCAGATAGATGTCTATTCAGACCAGCCTGGACTTCAGTTCTACAGCGGAAACTTCTTCAAAGGAGACAGCACCGGCAAGTATGGAAGGCCTCTCGGATTCCGTTCGTCACTGGCATTGGAGACCCAGTATTATCCTGACGCTCCTAACCAGCCGAACTTCCCGAGCATCATTCTGACACCGGGACAGACCTATCATCAGATCTGCATATACAAGTTCTCGGTAAGCCGATAGCTTTCAGAAAACAGATTACTTTGTACGGGTGATTTTAGCGCCGAGCGCGTTAAGTCGCCCGTCAATGTTTTCATATCCTCGGTCGATCTGGCCGATATTGCTGATTACACTTGTCCCCTTGGCCGACATTGCCGCAAGCAACAATGCGATTCCTGCCCGGATGTCAGGCGAAAGGAGGTTTCCGGCCTTGAGCTGCATCCTGTGGTCGTGTCCGATGACTACGGCCCTGTGCGGATCGCAGAGAATAATCTGCGCCCCCATCTCGATCAGCTTGTCCACGAAGAAAAGTCTGCTCTCAAACATCTTCTGATGAATCAGAACACTGCCTTTGCACTGTGTGGCGACCACCAGCATCACGCTCAGCAGGTCCGGCGTGAGCCCAGGCCAAGGCGCATCTGCTATCGTCATGATCGACCCGTCCATAAACGAATCGATTTCGTAACTCTCCTGCGATGGAATGAAAATGTCGTCCCCGCGCTGCTCAAGATGGACTCCGAGCCTGCGGAAACTCTCCGGGATAATGCCCAGGTTCTTCCAGGAAACGTCCTTGATGGTAATCGAACTCCTGGTCAATGCGGCCATGCCTATGAAGCTGCCCACCTCGATCATATCCGGAAGAATCCTGTGCGATGCTCCGTGAAGCGATTCCTTGCCATTGACAGTCAGGAGATTGGAGCCGATGCCTTCGATTTCAGCACCCATTGCGACCAGCATTTTGCTGAGCTGCTGGATATACGGTTCGCAGGCCGCATTGTAGATTACGGTCTTGCCTTCAGCCAGGCAGGCCGCCATCAGGATATTGGCAGTGCCGGTCACGGATGCCTCATCCAGAAGCATATAACTGCCGCTTAACCTTCCTGATTCAGGGGCGGTAAGGTAAAATGCCTTCCGTTTCTCGTCATATTTCTGCCCGGCTCCGAGATTCAGCATACCCTGTATATGAGTGTCCACGCGCCTGCGTCCTATCCTGTCGCCGCCCGGCTTTGGAAACCACGAACGCCCGAAACGCGCCAGCAGAGGACCGACCACCATCACCGACCCTCTGAGCGAAGCGCATCTTTTTATAAAGTCTTCACTCTCAATATATTCAGTGTCAATGTTGTCCGCCTTGAAAGTCCAGCATCCCTTCTCTGCCCTCGTTGCCTTTACCCCCATTGCCTTCAGCAGGTCAATCAGGTTCTTCACGTCGAGTATTTCCGGGATATTGCTTATGGTTACCTCATCAGAAGTAAGAAGAGTAGCGCAGATAACCTCCAATGCCTCGTTCTTGGCACCCTGGGGAGTGATTTCTCCGCTCAGTTCATATCCGCCTTCTACTATGAATGTATTGTTTTCCATTTCTCAGTTCAGATTATTTCAACTTCCGGCTCCAGTGTGATGCCGAACCTCTCCTCTACAGAAGCTGTAATGTCGTTTTTCAGGTCAATGATTTCGCCCGGACTTGCGCTTCCTGTGGCATTGACAATCACCAGCGGCTGCTTTTCATAGACCCCGGCATTGCCCTGAGTGCGGCCCTTCCATCCGCATTGCTCGATCAGCCATGCAGCCGGAATCTTGACCCCGCCATCAGTAACATAATGAGGAACATCTGCATGGGCCTCCTGGATTTTCCGGAACACTTCCTCTTCCACGACAGGATTCTTAAAAAAACTGCCGGCACTTCCAATTTGCTCTACGTCAGGAAGTTTGCTCCTTCTGATGGAGATCACTGCATCCCGTACCACCTGTGGAGTCAGCGCATCGGAACTTTCCAGCGACTCGGCCGGAATGCCGGTGATTCTGCTCAATGCTGTCCGTATGTGCCCGTAATCCAGTTTCGGATTATTTGTCCGGGTCAATGCGAGTACCACATTGGTCACGATATATCTGCCTTTCATCTTTCCGGACTTGAATGCTGACGTCCTGTATCCATAGCCGCATTCTTCAACTCCGAAATGGACGAATTCCTCCTCTACGGTGTCGTAGCAGTACACCTGGCGGATAATGTCAGAGATTTCCGCTCCGTATGCTCCGATATTCTGTACAGCTGCAGCTCCGGTTTCTCCCGGAATCAATGACAGATTCTCAGCGCCCCACAGTCCGCGTTCAGCAGCCCATCTGCAGAAATCGTCGAACAGTATGCCTGCTCCGACTGATACAAGTACCTCATCATCAGACTGGTACAGGACATCGTCAGAAGGCAGTTCATAGATGAATTTTATAGCAGAATGTAGAACGGTCCCGTGAAAATCGCCCGTAAAAAGCAGATTGCTCCCGCCGCCTATGTGTTTTACCGGTGAAGGAAGCGTACTGAATTCTATGTCAATCAGGTCGGCAACGGAATCGTATTCGATGAATTTGTCACATTTGACCTTCATTCCGAAGGTATTGTGGCTTGTCAAGTCCTTATTTGCAGTTTTTCTTATCATTGTCTTTTACCGAGGGCGGCTGCTTGTCGCCCGTCCTACAAAAATAACCAAAAAAACCGGACTTGGGCGCATTCCTCTTTCGTTCTGCGTAAGTTTGTAGTACATTCGCACAACTCCTGATAATCAATGCCCGGTGTCAGTGATGTCGATGACGATGGAGAGGCTGTTGCCTGAATCGTCCACAGCAGTGATACTGTGCTTTCCTGAGGAGGGACGTACTGTCATCTGATGTATGAAGCGCGTCTCTCCTATATATTTCTGGTCCAGATGCCAGTAAACCGTGGCGTTCTTGACATGGTGCGCAAGATTCAGGACCAGGTCTCCGAGAGTGCCGTCATTCTGGCGTGCAAGGGTGATCCTGCTGCCGTTCTCTGGATAGATGAATTCCATTATCGGGGTTTCTGAAGAGACGGAAGTTCCTGAAGCCGAGTCGTATTCAGGATGCCTCTGGCGGTAGAACCACTCCATCGCAGGCGTCAGGCGGAACACGTTGTGCCCGTTTTCCTGAAAATGGTAAGGGCAGACGGCACTCCGCTCACCGGCATCAGGAATCATGATACTTGTCTTGTCAGTGCAGTCAGGCCCGGCAAGAAATCCTGAAAGAGCGCATACTTCCGCATGATGAACCGGATGTTTCCATGCCGGATTCATTTCAGGGGAAGGGAACCAGTCAGGAGACGATGCCGGCAGCATATTGAATATCTCGAACATCACCGGGCCGGCAGTCCGCGCCCCGATCAGTGCCGGCGCCCCGTTCCCGGAAGCATTGCCAGCCCATATACCTACAGCGTAGGACGGCGTGACACCTACAGCCCACGCGTCCCTGTAACCGTAGCTCGTTCCGGTCTTCCAGGCGACTTTCTTTACGGAACGTATTATGTGCCAGTCGATTTCATCCGGCCTGTTCACCTCCTTCAGGGCATCCAATGTATAGAATATGGGTACAATGTCTTTGGCCTCACCTGTCATATACGCCCTTGCCATGTCAGCATAGGCAGCCGTAACCTCATCCAACCTGCATTCGCCGCCGCCAAGAATCAGCGACAGTCCGTAATCGGAAGCGGAGCGGTCGAATGATGTAAGACCCCGCGCCTTGAGGTTTTCCAGGAATTTCCCGGTCCCGAATGCCTTGAGCAGATGGACGGTCGGGACATTGAGCGAGCGGCTGAGCGCCTGGGAAGCCGGCACAGCCCCGTCATAGGTAAGGTTGTAGTTCTGAGGCGTGAAACCATTGATGTTCACAGGCGTATCCGCGAGCAGGGAATAGGGGAGAATCGTGCCGTCATCCAGTGCGTCGCAGTACAGGAACGGCTTCAGGATGCTTCCGGAACTGCGTGGCGACCGTGCGATATTCACATTGACACCGGCCCTTTTCCTGTAAGGCGAAGAATTTCCGCAATACGCGATAACCTCGCCCGAAGCCACATCCACCACCACTGCCGCAAGGTCGGAAATCCCCTCCGCCGCCAGGTCGTCGCTTTTCCTGTCAATGCATTCTTCCACTCTTCGCTGAAGATTCAGGTCAATGCCGGTCTTCACATAATGTCCACGTTCCGGTGAGCCTTTTCCGGCAATGTCATCCACATAATGATGAGCATAGGACGGCAACGGCTCCGGCTCGTCTGGCAGGGGTTCTCCTATAGCGGAAAGATACTCCATTTCAGTTATAAAGCCTCTGTCATTCAGCCTTTTGAGCAGGCGGTTGCGCTTCTGGACCAGCCTGTCTCGATTCCTTCCCGGCCTTATGCTGGAAGGAGAATTCGGGAGTACAGCCAATGTGGCAGCCTCGCCCCACGAAAGTTCCGAGGACGGCCTTCCGAAATATCTCCATGCCGCAGCTTCAAGTCCCACGACATTGCCTCCGAACGGGGCGTGGGATTCATACAACTGAAGTATCCTGTCTTTGGAATATCTGAATTCGAGCCTTGTTGCCAGCACAGCTTCCGTGATTTTTTGCCACAAAGTCCTTTCCTTGCGGCGCGAAAGCCTTATCACCTGCATGGAAATTGTACTGCCTCCGCTGACGATATGTCCTGATTTGGTGTTGATATACAATGCCTTGCAAATGGATACGGGGTTTACGCCCCAATGCCATCTGAACCATCTGTCCTCAAATTCTATGAGCGCTGTCCTGTATTTTTCCTTCCCCGCGCTTATCTCGTCCTCCCTCTCGCCGGAGACAGGAAACCGCCATTGTCCGTCATCCGCTATCCTGGCACCCAATAGTTCGCCGTTTCTGTCCACGACCACGGTGGACCACTTGGTGTCGGGAAACAGATCACGCGGCAGGCAGAAGTAATAGCCCACGGCCAAAACTGCTGCCACCACAAAGACAATACGTCCCCTCCTGGTTTTGGGGACGTATCTTTTAAGTTTCCCGAAGTCCATCCTATCTGATTACCTGTGCGGAACCCGATGCGCTTCTCGCAAATACATTGGCGTTGTACATATCCTCGCACGCTACCGCAGGCAGGACGAATGTGCCCTCATATGCGGCGCGGAGTCTGACCCTGAATTCTTTGTATGAGTTCCTCGGCAGGCTGAAATAGAATATGTTGGCATTGTCCCGGATGTCCAGATAATCGTATTTTCCGTCGGACGGAACATCCTGTCCGGTCATGCGCTCATTTATTGTTTCCCAGCCTGAAGGAATCATTTCCGTCAGAGCGATATGTCTCAAATCTGCCGAAGCGGACGGGTTGGATACTCTGATTACTGCCGTGAATTCGGTTCCCTGTCTGACAGATGCCGGATTAAGTGTATTTCCGTCAGGACCTATATACCTGACATTCAGGCTGATGCCTGAAGAGCTGGCTGCCACGGCCTCGCCAGGAAGTGCTCTTGAAACAGTGTTTACCCTTACGTAGGCAGGGCCGTCCGAGAAGTTCTTTACCGTGATGTTTCCGGAAGCAGGATCTGCTGATGCGCTTACCCTGCCGTTGTCGGACGGCTTGGCTGTAAGCCTGTTGGTGAGAGCACCGTCATTGACCTCGATATCGACATTGCTGCCGCCGGCATCTTTTGCCAGAAGGCTCATTGCCCTGGCTATGAATACGGTTTCCTGAGTGGTCATTGACCATGGCTGCAATCCTTCCGAATACTCGCCACGACATTGACTCTGGGCATAGACGATGGCCTCTGATGTGTTGCCGCTGCGAACGAGCGCTTCCAGTGCTATCGCCTTGTCCCTGAGCGGAGAGCTGAATACCGGCGTGTCTGCAACCCATTCCTCAGGGGCTTCGGAGAGGCCTTCGAGTATATTGTTGCAGATGTTCTTCTTGCCGCATACCGCATAGGTGGACGCGAGCATCATGGAAGCCTGCCAACTGAGGTCTCCTCCTTCTTTCATCCTGTTCATGGCTGCCTCGTCAGACTTGCCTGCAACAGCGACGGTATAGAGTCTGTATGCCTGGGTAAGGTCGCTCATCCTATATACTTTGGCGGTACGGTAGTTCTGGATGCAGCGTTTCTGGAATTTGTGCCAAGATGAAAGCACACCGCTGTTCACATCGTATCCGTCAGCTTTGGCTTTGGACATGAACTCTCCTGCCATGGATGTCACCCATTCGTCAGAGACTGTTCCGCCCGGCCAGTATGTGAATCCGCCGTCAGGCAGCTGTCTGCCATAAAGTTCGGTCAGGATACCAGGTATCATTGCCCCTGCCTTCTCTGCATTTGTCTTGGAAAGCATCGGCATCGCGTAAAGGAGGCTGAGCCCTCTTGCTGCCAACTGCTCGGAACAGCTGTGCTGATAATTGCCGATGAAGCTGAACAATGCATCCCAGTCAATCGAAGGATAACCGCTTGCTTCAACACGTAAACCGCATCTGTCGTCAGCAGCAAACGGCTTGAAGCTGAATGACTTGGTCTCGCCCTTTCCGATGAGCGCATCCTGAACCGATACTATTTCAGGAGAACGGTTCACGACTTCCAGATTTATGGTTTCAGTCATCTTGTGGCCGTTTCCGTCAGCCGAGATTGTGACTTTCGCGAAGCCTTCTCCGGAAGTGCTCAGGCTGAATCTGGTCATCTGCTCGCCTTTCTTTCCGAATGAAAGCGTCTGTGAAGCGGAACCGTTGATGTCCACAGGTCCTTCGCAGTGTACGGAAACATTGACATTGCTTATGCCGTCTTCCATTACGAAGACATTGACAGGAAGCGTTATGTCCTCTCCTGCACCCGCAGAGCGAGGCAATGTCGGAAGTATCATCACAGGAGATGTCACAGGAACTGTTTTCTCTGCATTGCCATAAGCCCTGTCCTGTCCTGCCACAACCATTACCCTGACGCTTCCCACGTACATCGGAAGTGTGATCTTATGTGTGCGGGAGCCCGAATTTACTGTGAATGGACCGAGGAACTTGACGATCGGGTTGAACCTGTTTTCCTTCTTCGCCCCCTTGGTGAGTTCCTCGTCGCCGCCGATGCTGAACATTGCTGTCAATGCGCCGCCGCACGAGCCGAAAACGTCATCGTACATATCCCATGTCCTGATGCCGAGAGCCTCCCTCTTGTACATCGTGTTCCACGGGTCAGGTGTGCGGAATGCCGTCAGGTCCAGCAGGCCTTCATCCACGATGGTAAGCGTGTAAGTCATTGACTTCTTGTCCTTTTCGCTTACCTTGACGGTGAATTGCTCCTCAGGATGGATCTTGTCAGGCATCGTGATTACAGGATGAAGGTGCGAGTTCTGGTTTTCCACCATTATCGGCCTCACGCCGTACATCCTTATAGGCAAGTCGTTGGACGTGTTCCAGTAAGGCTGGACCAATGTTATGTGTATGTAGAAGTTCGGCGACAGGTCTTCCGTAATCTTCAGTTTGTAGGCCATATCGCCTGAGCCTGAGGTGCTTACCCATTCGCTCTTGAGAACTCTGCTTCCGTTTTCGATGGAAACCAATGCTCTGCCGTCTTTAGCCGCAGGGATATATACGGTAGCCGTCTCTCCCACACTGTAAGAGTTTTTGTCAGTCGAGAAGCTCAGCATTGCCGGCGCATCCGGGTCCTTCCTGTCTGAACGTCCCCTGTAGGCAGGCCAGTCGGCGAATACGATGCCGCCGGACGCATGGCCGCTGTCAATGTCCTTGATATAGATGAGATACCTTCCCCACTGGTCATCATTTGCGGAGAACGGGATATTGATGTCCCCGCTTCCTGAAGTGGTGCGGCCGGAACTGAAAGCAGACGCTGCCGATGCATTGATATAGGAATCAAGCGGGTCTCTGCGGCTTTCCCACCACCAGCTCCATTTCAGTTTGAAAATTCTCCATTCGATGGTGTGTCCGCTCACGCGTCTGCCGTTGCAGTCCACCACTGCCACCGGAATATTGTGCGTCTTGCCGGTCTCCAGATAATCGCCGTCGGAAGGAAGTTTCGCTCCGACATATGCGGAATAAGGAGAATAAGGCATTGTCAATGTCGTGTAACTCTCATCTCCTCCGTCTTCCATTACGCTGCATAAGATGTTGGCTGTCAGCATTCCAGGCGCATTCTGCACACGTGGAAGCGTTACAGAGGACTGTGCCTTGCCGTCCTGGTTCAGGCGCACATCGAGAAGATCCTTGCTGTAGGATTCGAAACTGCTTGCCGGGTCAATGAATCTGTACCCTTCCAGTCCTTTGAATGAACTCTGTCCCGGTTTCAATGTCATTGACACTTTTGCCGGAAGCGAAGCTGCTGCCGGTCCGGTAAGCCAGTTGGACGCTACCTTGACATTGACAGAAGAACCGCTCTTCAGCATCTCGGTACCCAGATCGACATTGACCTTGAGCCTGTTGGGCTTGATGGCCTCGATCCTGAGCGACTTGTGGAACGTGGCGCCGCCTATCTTCACGTAAGCGTTCCACAGGCCTGTCGGGCTGTCAGCGACTGTCGGCACAGTAAATGTGTAGAACCCGTTTTCCGCTTTCCTGCAAACTTTTCTGGTAAAGAACTGGCCCTGAGGCGTATAGATGTCCATTATAGCAGGATGCGTGTCAGGAACTTTTTCATCACTGTGCAGAATCATCGTCAGATGGAGCGTGTCCCCAGGACGCCAGACTCCACGTTCGCCGTAGATGAAGCCCTTCATTCCTTTCTGCAGGATTTCCCCTCCGGTATCGAATCTGCTGAGAGACTTTTCATTGCCCTCGGTAACTTTCAGATAAGTCGTGGAATTGCCTTTGGACACGACTGCGAGGAATGGCCTGCCGGTGAGTTTCACCATTTCAGCACCGTTGGAACCGCTCTTTCCGCTTCCGATTTCCTGAAGCTGGTAGTTCAGAATCTTGATTTCGGCTCCTGAAACCGGCTCTGCGGAGATCAGGTCGCTGACTGCCACCCAAACCTGTCCCGCGGCCTTGCTGTCAGGCGCGTATTTGGTGATGACACCCAGATTTGAGACCTGGAAATTCCGTGAAGGGAAGCTGTAATCCATATAGTATGAAGGAGTACGCGGATTGTTGCGGTCTCTCCAGTTATATCTGCTCCAGTCGTAATTTCCATCATAATAATACGGATAAGGCTCATCCCAGACGGCCTCGTCTTCCTCACTCATCTGCCCGGAAGAAAGACTTATCAGATTGTCTCCGCTGAGGCTTCCTGCAGCATTGTTGTAGAGGTAGTATTCCTGTCTGAAGGATATTTTCATCCTGTATATCGCACCCGGCTCCTTGTTGAAAAGCCCTGACAGGTCCACCGTAAAGACATTGTTCCTGGTAAGGTCCTTGGACGGGTCGGAGTCCAGCATAAGCGTATTCTTATATACCAGTCTTCCCGCTCTGCGCAGACTGTTGTCTCCGCTTAGATCGTTGTCCTGCAGGAACATAGGTATATTCTTCGGATAGATTTCCAGGATACTGACATCCACTGCCCTGAGATTCTGGGCATGGAAAGGTATGACCAGATTCCTGGTGTCCGGCAGGATGTTTCCGTTGGAAAGAAATCCTGCATGCGGAGCAGGGGTGGATGTCACCAATGTCTTCATCCAGTTTTCTCCGAGCCTGTTGCCGTCAATGTCCCGCACACCCTTGTCTATTTCCAGCTGCATCTGGGCCTCGTCGTCGGACTCATAGTAGATCTTGATACGGTTGTCGGCCATGCTCATCGTGCTGCGGAGTCCGCTGCTGCTTCCGTAACTGGTCAATGATACAAGTCCTCTCAGGTTCTGGCCCTGGTTGAGCGGCTGGGAGAATGTTACATATATGTATTTGTCCTCACCGTCTGACTGTTCGGTGTCGAGTACTCTGAACGAGTCGGCCGAAGGTACGCAGACCTTCAGTTCACTACATTCGGCAAACCCTGTTCTGCCAGGTTTGAACCTGACTGTCAATGTCTTGTCTTCACTTCCTCGTTTCAGCCCTGATGCGGTGAAAGTGAACCTGCGGGCATCTGCGGCATTGACCTCGAAAGCCGCCCCGTCCTCATTCCATCCGAATTCCAGCAGCGACGCTGGCTCGCTGACCTCCACGTCTTCGCTCAGGGTCAATGTTCCCGTCACGATCGCATTGCCTTTGTCGTCCGCCTTGATGCTCATCGCGGTTTTCTGCAGAGAGGCCTGCTTCGGTGCAGTCGTGAAACTGAACTTGAAATTCTTGTGCTCGCTGTCGGTAGAGGCTACCTTGGAAAGATAGAATGTGCAGTCATATCTCTTGCCCGGTTTCAGTTCCCCATCTTCCGGAATGAATTCCACCCTCTGCGATCCTCTCCATTTGGCTGTGCCCTTTATCGACGGAGAGAACTTGAAAAGGTCTTTTGCGCTGCTGTTCAGCTCGCTTTCTGTCCCGCCCAGCCCTTCTGCCGGAGATACAAGTTCTATGACAATGTTGCTGCCCCCATTGACAATGCCGCCCGTATAGGCTTCAATATACTGCGCGAATCCGCTGTCCGGAGCGCTCTGCTGAGTGCCGCATCCTATAATTGTCAATGCTGGTATTATCGTAGCGAAGATTTTTCGCAAAATGTGGTTACCGTGCATATGCAAAAGTGTTTAAGTAATTATTGTCCAATACGTAAAGGTATGGATTTATTTTGGAATCTGCACTACCTGTTTCGGGTAGTTTGTCAGTTTGTATGCCAAAATGTCACGATTCCGGTTGTGGCACGTCAGTTGAATTACAGATGTCCGGTTCCCGAGCGGAACAAGATTGACAAAAACATTAAAAATATAGAATTATGATCAGACCATTAGCAGACAGAGTGGTACTTGAGCCTAAAGAGGCCGAGACCAAGACAGCTGCAGGACTTTATATTCCTGATACAGCTAAAGAGAAACCTCAGCAGGGTAAAGTTGTAGCTTGCGGACCCGGAAAGAAAGACGAGCCTATGGAAGTCAAAGTGGGTGATGAAGTTCTTTACGGAAAATATGCAGGTACAGAAGTGACTGTTGAAGACAAGAAATATCTGATTGTACGTCAGTCAGACATTATGGCAATATTATAATATAGGAGAATTACATTATGGCTAAAGATATTAAATTCGACGTTGAGGTACGCGCGAAGATGAAACAGGGCGTTGACGCTCTTGCAGATGCAGTAAAGGTTACGCTTGGTCCTAAAGGACGTAACGTAGTCATTGACAAGAAGTTCGGTGCACCACAGATTACCAAGGACGGTGTTACTGTCGCAAAGGAAGTGGAACTGAAGGACAGATTCGCCAACATGGGTGCGCAGATGGTCAAGGAAGTCGCTTCCAAGACCAATGAGCAGGCCGGTGACGGTACTACTACCGCTACTGTCCTCGCACAGGCCATCATCAATGTCGGTTTGAAGAATGTGACCGCAGGTGCAAGCCCGCTGGACCTCAAGAAAGGTATCGACAAGGCAGTAGCTGCTGTAGTTGCTGAACTTAAGGCCCACAGCCAGGAGGTCGGTGACGACTATTCCAAGGTAGAGCAGGTAGGTACTGTTTCTGCCAACAATGATGCTACTATCGGCAAACTGATTGCTGATGCCATGTCCAAAGTAAAGAAAGACGGCGTCATCACTGTTGAGGAAGCAAAGGGTACTGAGACCGAGGTCAAGGTCGTAGAAGGTATGCAGTTCGACAGAGGTTATGTTTCTCCATATTTCACGACCAATTCAGATAAGATGGCGGCAGAACTTGACAGCCCTTACATCCTTATCACTGACAAGAAGATTTCTTCAATGAAGGATCTGCTTCCTATCCTCGAACCTATCGCAAGGGACGGCAAGTCACTTCTTATCATTGCGGAAGATGTTGATGGCGAGGCACTTACTACATTGGTAGTGAACAGGCTCCGTGGCACTATCAAAGTTGCTGCTGTCAAAGCTCCTGGATTCGGCGACCGTCGTAAGGAGATGCTTCAGGATATCGCTACCCTTACTGGTGCCACCCTCGTTTCAGAGGAAAGAGGCTTCACTCTCGAGAATACTACTCCTGAGATGCTCGGTAAGGCAGAGAAAGTCACCGTCACCAAGGAGAATACTACTATCGTAGGCGGTGCCGGCAACAAGGAAGATATTGCAGAGCGTGTCGAGCTTATCAGAAAGCAGATTGCTACTTCTACTTCTGAATATGACAAGGAGAAACTTAAGGAGCGTCTCGGCAAACTCGCCGGTGGTGTTGCAGTCCTCTATGTGGGCGCTACCACTGAGGTAGAGATGAAAGAGAAGAAAGACCGTGTCGAGGATGCATTGAACGCAACCCGTGCAGCAGTCGAGGAAGGTTATCTTCCAGGTGGCGGTGTAGCTTACATCCGTGCTGCTGAGGCTCTCAAGAACCTCAAGGGCGCAAACGATGACGAGACTACCGGTATTCATATCGTTGCCCGTGCCATCGAAGAGCCGCTTCGTCAGATTGCTGCCAATGCAGGTGTTGACGGTAGCGTGATTATCCAGAAGATCCGTGAAGGCAAAGGCGATTTCGGTTACAATGCCCGTACTGATGAATATGTGAACATGTTCGAGGCCGGTGTCATCGACCCTACCAAGGTAAGCCGTGTTGCTCTTGAGAACGCCGCTTCTGTTGCAGGTATGTTCCTTACCACCGAGTGCGGTATAGCAGACATTCCTGAACCGGCTCCGGCAGCTCCGGCTATGCCGGATGGCGGAATGATGTAATCCCGCATTGAAATAAATGTAGCTTCGGCTACTTGCAGGTCCCGCTCCGTATTTTCGGAGTGGGATTTTTTTTGTTATGTATATGTGTGTAAATATTTTTAAGATTCCTGAGGATTGTTAAATTTGTAGTTTGGTTAGAGATAACGCTTAAGCATTATTGTTACACGATAGCACTAAACTTTATTGAAAAGATGAATAGAATTTATCGCATTCTGACAGTTGCCGCAGTATTTGTTTTCGCGGCATGTAATCATGACCAGGTCAATGTACGTGAATCAGGGACGACATTTGCGCAGGAAGCGCTCCAGCCGTTTGTGGACAGCGGCCAGCTTCCGGGCGCTATAAGTGTATTATATAATAATGGTGTACAGGAGACCTGCTGCATCGGTTATGCGGACCCGAGAACGAAGCGCCCTATCACCATGGATGACGTGTTCATGCAGTGCTCCCAGACCAAGGGATTTTGCGGGGTGACCATTGCGAAGCTCGTTGAGGAGGGTAAGATTTCTCTGGACGATCCCGTTTCCAAATATCTTCCGGAATTCAGTACGCTCTGGGTGCTTGATGAAAAGACAGACAGTACAATGACATTGCACAAGGCGAAAAATGTGCTGACTGTCAGGATGTGCCTTAACCATACGGGCGGATTCCCATTCGAATGCAGTGCCAAGCGCAAAGATGTCCGCGGAGGCGGCTGGTCAGGAGGAGCGCCTATACGTCAGGTGGCATCCATTGCCGCAGAATCGCCTATCATGTTCGAGCCGGGAACAAGGGAACTGTATTCGAACACCGGCATTGACATAGGTGCCGCAGTCGTGGAAACCGTGACAGGAATGAAATGGGAGAACTATCTGAAAGAGACTGTCCTCGACCCTCTTGGCATGAAGGACACCTGGTTCTGGCCTTCGGACAAGCAGTTGGACAGCAAGATAGAACTGTTCACCGGCAAGGACGGCGAACCGGCCGAGTGGCTTGAGGAGAATCCGTGGGAGCAGCGTCCGTACAATGACTCGCATGTTTTCGCGTCTGCCGGTGCTGGCCTGTGGACTACTGCCAATGACCAGCTCAAGTTCTATAAGATGCTCATGAATCTCGGTGTGGGAGACAATGGGGTCCGTATTCTCAAGGAAGAAACCGTAAAGTCCATTCTTGCGGTCAGTACCCGTCCTGAAAATATGGGCGGCTATTCACTTGGACTGTCAGCACCTAAAGAGGACAATGATGATGCGTGGTTCGGTCACGGCGGTGCCTGGGGAACAGATTGTATCGTGAACTGGCATAAAAAACAGCTCAGGCTCTGGGTAGTTCAGGAATCCGGCGGCCCGCGTTTCTGGAATGAAGCGATGGGGAAGGCAGCCGAGAGCTTCTTCAGCAGGGAAATCGACAATTCCTCTGACGCCTACGTAGGCCGTACCCAGTAATTTCCCTTAAACTAATTGATAGCCGATGACTTACGACTATTGCTGCTCCCGGGACGGACACGGACTTGAGATTCCGGGATTCTCCGCGGTCTTTATCCAGACGTTCAGTATAAAGCAGGAACTCCAGTTCTTGCTCCCGGACTGTTATGTCCGTCATCTGCCGGGTGACGAGGATTACGTTTTCCATAAAGACAAGTTCGTTTACGAAGAAAAAGCAGATGCATTGGCCATTCCGATTGTGCCGATGGGCAGAAGCATTGAAAAACAGATATTTGTCCTGCGCAATGAGGGGAAATCTCCTGACGAGAAAAATGTCAGGCGCTTCTCTCTCCGTGGCTTCGACTTCGAGATGCCGATAGAGCCGGAAGAAGATGAGATCGAGCCGAGGCTGCTCAAGTGTCATGTCAATGTTGAGATGTCATTGTTCTTTGGCAACACCGTATCCATCACCTATCGCTTCCTTTTCAACGGACATTCCGGGACATTGTCCGCGCCGGTCGGCATTGACCATATAATAGCATTGCTCTCGACTTGGCTCGGGGCTGAATATTGGAGCCGCGATGTGAACGAGTCCTGCGAGGACGGAGATTCGCGTACGAATATCAATCTTGAGGGGGACTTCAAGGTGGAGAACCTCTTTTTCAGCGAATTGGGCGAGCCTCTGGAAGAGGGGGTGTGTCTGCCGATGGGTGGCGGAGAGAGGGGCTTCGGAAAAATAGCCGTAAGGTACAAGCGTTTTATCTACAGATGCTGCACCACTCTCAGCAAGTCTCTGAGTGGCGAGGAGAAGGCAAAGTTCCGTAAATCCCTGAAAACTACGCCGGTAAGCATTGTCAATGACTCACGCTTCGCGATGGTTGACTTGTGGGAGGATATCCGCCATCCGCTTCCTGACGGAACCGACCTGTTCAGCAACGACAGGCCTGACAGGATGACGGAAGCCCAGATAGTCAGCCATATACGTGATTTCCACAAGCCTGAGCTCATCGGTCTTATGACATTGTATCCGGGCGAATGGCCGTACAGGGACGCGGAAGCTTATGACGATGTGTGCGGCGAGAATATTGCCATAGATACGGACGACCTTGTGCTGGTCAACGGCAATATGAGCATTGTCCTCGGGACTTACGGGCGTCGGGGAGATGGGCAGGAAACCGCGGGGACGGTGGAAAAGAAGGGAGTGAACTGGGCGGAGCATCTCAAGGAACGTGCGCGTTATCATGTGTCCTGGCCGGAGTATCTGCTTATCCTGCAGATGGTTCTGGCCAAGAAATACGTGATCGGACGTGCGAATGATGTGCTTATTGATGCCACATTGTCTGCCTCCAGTACCTCGTCATTGGATCTGATAGGCCAGAATGCCAAACTCAGCATGCGTCTGTCAAGGATGGTGCTGCAGCTGGACGTGGTGAAGTATTCCAAGTTCGCTTCGCATAAGGTGATGTTCGACCGCACCACCAGACGGCTGAATCTGGACAATGACCTCGACCGCCTGAATGAGATGATGTCGATGGTGGACAGCAGTCTGCACAATCTGAGCGATTTCAAGTCAATGAAATCCGACTTTGTGCTGAACTTCATATTGGCCATTATCTCTGTGGCATCCACGTTCGAGCTCTTCTTCCAGCAGTCTGAGATGCCGTTCCTTACATATTTCGGTATCCAGTCCAGTCATCTGGCAGCTGTAGTCGTGATGGTGGTCGCCTGTGTTACGATATTCGGTATTCTTCTGGTCATTTCCAAAACAATCCGCAGCATCGTTTCACGAATTAAAGAAGTATTATATTAGCGACAATAAGTTATGAATGAAATACATATTAAGCCTGCGACAGTTTCCGACAAGGAAGCGCTTGCAGACCTGTTTTATGCGCTTCTGTCGGAGAATGTCGAGTACATTTCACATGGCGAGATGCAAATGGGAATAGGTCATCTGGTTTTCAACGGTAAGGAGTACGTCCCGCAGCTCGATGCCGATACCCGTCATCTTTGGCTTACTTATATAGAGGAACATATGACCGCTGATGGAATGGCCGTCTATAAGGCTGAAGATTCCACAGGAGCTCTGCTCGGATTCTGTGTTATGGAGACCGATTCGGACGGTGGCGCGCCTTTCGGCGTCTTATGTGATATTCTTGTCAATGCAGAGGCTCGCGGCCGTGGTGTAGGCAGCCGTCTGTTTTCTGCAGCCGAAGATTGGTTCAAGAGCAGAAATCTGAAAGATGTTTATCTGGAGTCTGGAAAAAATAATCACAATGCTCACAACTTTTTTATCAGACGAGGTTTCATGAAAGTTTCGGAAGTTTACTATAAAGGAGAGTAATAGTCTGCATCTTATTGTCAGATAATTGGTTAGGTGCCCTGTTGATGGTGAGGTCAACACCTTTAAGATGTCATTCTTATGCTTTTTATGGATAAAATGGCTTGCTGAAGTTATTGTATATCAGCTATATGAAACGTCTTACCCACGTTTCGGGCGCGTCCTGAAGGGAATCGGTCGTGTGTCGTAAAAAATATTTTCAGAGATGGAACGTGTGGGGATTCAGTGACTTAAAATGATGCAATAGGGGTGCGTGAAGAAAAAAAAGTGAAAAAAAGTGCGGGAAAAGTTTGCAGGTTCAGAAAAAGTGCCTACCTTTGCAATCCCGTTACGAAACA
>ENA-OPVT01000642-OPVT01000642.1-human-gut-metagenome-genome-assembly--contig:-NODE-642-length-25365-cov-4.358238_pt1 | contig 25365 bp, 17 predicted proteins | sample MGYA00241499_ERZ501990 | MGnify/ENA primary metagenome ERZ501990 (study PRJEB25962, sample SAMEA2042104) | human gut metagenome | biome: human gut; feature: human-associated habitat; material: faeces...
CAACGACCCTCTGATTAACAGTCAGATGCTCTAACCGACTGAGCTACTGAAGAAGGTTTTCCTTTAATTGCGATGCAAAGGTAGTAGGATATTTTGAATTATGCAATATCTTTGCAAAAAAAATGAAGTAAAATGGATAAAATTATAGGAATGGGCAATGCATTGGTCGATGTACTGGTAAGAATTGATGACGATTCCTTGCTGGAAAAGCTACATTTGCCCAAAGGAAGCATGCAGTTGATACAAGAAGACACCTTGTCTGAAATACGTAAATATACCTCAGGGATGAAGATTCATCGCTCTACCGGCGGTTCGGCCGGCAATACGGTCTGTGCACTGGCTGCATTGGGAGCCAATCCCGGATTTATCGGAAAGGTAGGCCAGGACGAGACGGGAACTTTCTTTGGTGATACCCTCCGTCAGCGTGGGGTAAATGCCTTGCTGACTACCTGCGATTTGCCGTCGGGCATTGCATCGACTTTCATTTCTACCGATGGAGAGCGTACGTTCGGTACTTATCTGGGAGCAGCTGCCACACTGAGGGCAGAAGACTTGTCGCGTAAAATGTTTGCCGGATACAATTATCTCTATATTGAAGGTTATCTTTTGCAAGACCATGACCTGATGCTGCGCGCCGTACAGCTGGCCAAGGAAGAAGGACTTCAGGTTTGTCTTGACATGGCAAGCTATAATGTGGTGGAAGCCGAACGTGACTTCTTCGGCCAGTTGATTGTGAAATATGTGGACATCGTGTTTGCCAATGAGAGCGAAGCACTGGCCTATACGGGAAAAGCTCCTCATGAAGCCTTGGAAGAAATTGCGTCCAAATGCAGCATTGCCGTGGTGAAAACCGGAAAAGAAGGCTCCCTTGTGAAGAAAGGCACAGAAGTCATTCAACTGCTGTCTTGTCCGATTGATAATGTGCTGGACACCACCGGTGCGGGTGATTTCTATGCTGCCGGTTTCATGTACGGCCTGACGTGCGGTTATTCGCTGGAGAAATGTGTGCAAATCAGTACCATTCTGGCCACTGCCGTCATTCAGGAAGTCGGTACCACCTTACCTGCTAAGAAATGGGACGAAATTAAGTTAAATATTGAATCACTTCTGCAAGTCTAACCGGAATAATGTGTTTATTTGCAAGGAAGAACAATTTTGTAAACAGACTATATATGAATGCAAGAAAAATGCTGGCCGGAGCCTTTATCGTGATGTTGGGGATGGGCATGACCAGCTTCAAGGAAGACGACCGTAATTTTCAGATATCAAAGAATCTGGACATATTCAACTCCATTTTCAAGGAACTGGATTTGTTTTATGTAGATACCGTGAATGCCGAAAAAATGATTCAGACCGGAGTGGAAGGTATGCTTTCACTGACCGACCCTTATACGGAGTACTATCCGGAAGAAGAGGTGAGCAGTCTTAAGGAAATGACTACCGGAAAATACGGCGGTATCGGTGCGGCCATCCGCTATTATGAGGCTAAAGACCGCATTGCAGTGGTAGAACCAACCGAAGGCATGCCGGCAGCCGAGGCCGGAGTCAAGGCAGGCGACATCATTCTCTCGGTAGGAGGAAAGGAAATGGTACGTGGCGACATGAAACCCCAGGAATTTTCTTCCAAGGTCAGCGAAGCGCTGCGTGGAGAACCGGGAACTTCGTTCGTGCTGAAAGTGCTGCGTCCGCTCAAGAATGACAGTACGGTGATGGAATTTAAAATCACCCGTAAGAACATCCGTACCAATCCGGTGCCCTATTACGGCATGGTGAAAGACAGCATCGGCTATTTGGCTTTGTCCAGCTTTACGGAAAATTCTGCCAAGGATTTCAAAAAAGCTTTCATCGAACTGAAACAGAAAGGTGCCAAGTCGCTGATTATCGACTTGCGCGACAACGGAGGAGGTTCTTTATCGGAAGCGGTAGACATTGTCAATCTCTACGTGCCGAAAGGACAGGAGATTGTAGTGACAAAAGGAAAGGTACGCCAGGCACAAGGTTCTTATAAAACCCAGAATGAACCAGTCGATACACAGATTCCGCTGGCGGTACTCGTGAACGGTGCTACAGCCTCGGCTTCTGAAATCGTGAGCGGTTCGTTGCAGGACTTGGACCGTGCGGTAGTCATCGGTTCGCGCACCTTCGGAAAAGGACTGGTGCAGACCATCCGTCCGTTGCCCTACAACGGCACGCTGAAAGTGACCACTTCCAAATACTATATTCCCAGCGGACGTTGTATCCAGGCTATTGATTATGCCAAGAAGAATGCCGACGGTTCAGTAGCCCGTACACCCGACAGCCTGACCACCGTATTCCATACTGCTGCCGGACGTGAGGTGCGCGACGGAGGAGGTATCCGTCCGGACATAGAAGTGAAGGGCGATAAGATTCCGAACATCGTGTTCTACCTGATGAACGACGACCTGATTTTCGATTACGCTACCCAATATTGCTGGGATCATCCTACATTGGCTTCGGTAGACGACTTCAAACTGACCGATGCCGATTATGAGGCTTTCAAGAAACTGGTGAAATCACGTAACTTTACTTACGACCGCCAGAGTGAGAAGATGTTGAAAAGTCTGAAGGAAATAGCCGAGTTTGAGGGCTACATGACTGAGGCGGCAGAGGAATTCAAGGCGCTGGAAAAGAAGCTCAACCATAACCTGGACCGCGACTTGGACTATTTTGCCAAGCCGATTAAGGAATATATCTCACAGGAAATCGTGACCCGCTATTTCTATCAGCGTGGTGCTGCGATGGAACGGTTGAAAGATGATACTGATTTGGAAGAAGCCATCAAGGTATTGCAGAATCCTGTCCGTTATCGGGAGATTCTTTCTGCACCGGTAAAGAAAGACGAACTGGCAAAGAAGGAAGAAACGAAGAAATAAGGCCTCAGAGAGGCTTCTGGAGAGCTTTCAAGTAAGGCTTGGAAAACGCAAGTACGTTTTGTTTCAAACGCAAGTGCATTTGAAGTGAAACGTACTTGCGTTTTTAGTAAAATGTACTTGTGTTTTGGAGAAAACGCAAACGTGTTTGGATGCAAACATAGGAGGGACCGCTCAGATACTCCTTTGGTGAAGATATTTAACTTAATAGGGTAGAGTAATTATATAAAGTCATATATTTGTCATTGTCTTTTGAAACATTAGTTGTCACTCAGATGAATTGCTATGGAAAAAAGAAAAGAAAAAAAGAGTTTTACCCTTTGTTGGTCATTAGGGATGCTTGGGGGTATCATTCTAGGTGTAATTATGGATAAATTAGCAGTAGGTATTGCATTAGGAAATATGTTTGGTGTAATGTATTATCTGTTTTTTAATGAGTCAGACAAGTCACAGCAGAATGATGAAGAATAAAAAGTTTATAATTTCAGGAATCCTGATAACTTGCGTTGTGGGTTAACTTTTGAATTAATACGATTTTAAATGGAAGGCGTAAAGTATATAGTTGAAGATAAAAACTGTTTGTTATGGGGATTGGCTATTACTACAGTCGGAGTAGAAAATATTGAAAAGGGAGAAGAGTATCCCACAAAGAAGCATTTAAAAGACTATTATTTTTCAACAAAAGAAGGCCGTATATTACAAGAATATCAAATGGTATACATCTCTGAAGGAAGAGGTTTTTTCGAAACACAGACTATCAAAAAGGTGCCTATTGAAGCGGGTACAATATTTTTGCTTTTTCCTGATGAATGGCATACTTACTATCCTGACCCTTTGACCGGATGGAAGCAATATTGGATTGGTTTTAAGGGAGTAAATATAGATGTAAGAGTAAACAATGGTTTCCTTTCCAAAAAGAATCCTATATATCATGTCGGAGTGGATGAAGAAATAGTGCATTTGTTTCATCAGGCAATTGAGGTTGCAGAACGGGAGAATGCTTATTTCCAACAGTTGCTTGCAGGTATAGCAAATCATCTGTTAGGTTTAATGTATTGTCTTGACCGTAATAATCAATTTAATAAGAGCCAGCATATGGTAGATAAAATAAATCAGGCCCGTGTGCTGATGCATGAAAACCTTGAAAGTACTATTTCTGTTCAAGACATAGCAGAAAGAGTAGGAATGAGTTATTCATCCTTTAGAAAATTGTTTAAAGAATATACCGGTCTTTCTCCTGCATCTTATTTTCAGGACTTGAAATTGCAACGTGCAAAAGATTTGCTTCGTTTTACTCAGTACTCAATAAAAGAAATTGCCTATTCTTTGAATTTTGAATCTCCAGATTATTTCTCTACTCAGTTTAGAAAGAAAGTAGGAAAGAAACCTAGTGATTTTCGTGATTGGAATCTCAAAAAACAAGACTGTCTTGCCAAAAAATGAAGTTCTCTTTGCGCTGGGCATTTTATTTTTGTAATGTTCAAAATTAGAAATAAAATGGCTAAAGAAAAGAGTATAAAAGCAGGCCTTTTGGGTGTTGGCCTGAACACTTATTGGAATCAGTTTGATGGATTACGGGAACGTCTGGAGGAATATCAGAATGAGATAGGCCGGAGAATGAGTATGTCTGATGTGAAAGTCATCAATGTATCAATTGTAGACAGTCAGGAGAGTGCCGGAATGGTTGTGGACACATTGTTGAAGAACAGAATCGATGTGCTTTTTGTGTATGTTTCCACTTATGCGCTTTCTTCTACGATTCTGCCCGTTGTTCAGGAATGCAGGGTTCCGGTTCTGCTACTTAATATCCAGCCGACCGCAGCGATTGATTTTAAGTTCGTGAACGGACTGGATGATCGTGGCAGAATGACGGGTGAATGGCTTGCCTACTGTCAGGCCTGTTCCATTCCGGAGTTTGCATCCGTATTCAATCGGTCAGGCATAAAGTATGACATAATTACCGGATATCTGTCAGACGAGTCCATGTGGAAGGAAATCAAGGACTGGCTTGATGCGGTACGGGTTGTGAAAGGTATGCGTGAGAACAGGATGGGCATTCTGGGGCATTACTATACCGGCATGCTGGATGTGTATACGGATGTCACGCTGCAGTCTGCCGTCTTTGGTACCTATATCGAACAGGTAGAGATGTGCGAGCTGGCACATTATTACGAGAGTGCAACGGAGGATGACCTCCAGGCCAAACTGAATGAATTCCATGAAAAGTTTGATGTAAGTCCGCAGTGTGAGGAGTACGAACTGCAACGGGCCGCACGTACCTCGATTGCACTGGACAAGCTGGTTGAGGCTCACAGGCTTGGCTCCCTGGCCTATTATTATGAAGGTTTCCCCGGCAACAGTTATGAGAATCTGGTGACTTCCGTAATAGCCGGCAATACCCTGCTGACGGGAAGAGGCATTCCCGTGGCCGGTGAGTGTGAGGTAAAGAATGTGCAGGCCATGAAAATCATGTCCCTGCTGGGTGCCGGAGGCTCCTTTTCCGAACCTTATACGATAGACTTTTCGCAGGATGTAGTCCTGTGGGGGCATGACGGTCCGGCTCATTTTGCCATCTCTGAGAAAAAGGTGCAGCTTGTTCCGCTCCCGGTATATCATGGCAAGCCGGGTAAGGGACTTTCCATTCAGATGAGTGTGAAGCTGGGAGCTGTTACCCTGCTGTCCGTATGCGAGGGAAAGGACGGCGTGTTTCTGCTTGTGGCTGAAGGTGAGTCTGTTCCGGGAGATACTCTTCAGATTGGAAATACAAACAGCCGCTACCGTTTCTCCTGCGGTGCAAAGGAGTTTATAGAGAAGTGGAGTAAGGCAGGCCCTTCCCATCATTGTGCGATAGGGGTCGGTCATGTAGCGGATAAAATTGAGAAAGTTGGCCGTTTGCTGGGTATACCGACTGTCCGGGTATGCTGATACAGGATATAGTAATGGAAATTTGAAATAATAATCAATGGGTAAGATTTATAATATATTGTTTTGTCTGCTGTTTTCTCTTTCGGTATATGCCGGCAAGAAATCAGCTGTCTTTGGTGTGTATGAACTGTTGTGTGAGCAGCGCGTCAATCCGCTGGGAATAGATACTCCCCGGCCTCGTTTCAGTTGGAAGATTTCTTCCGTGGAAAGAGGTTTCATGCAGTATGCCTATCAGGTGCTGGTGGCGGATTCCGAGGAAGTTCTTTCCCGGGACGAGGGTAATATGTGGGATTCCGGTAAGTGCAAGTCCGGTCAGTCCATTCTGGTACCTTATCAGGGCAGGGAGCTGGAGTCTTCTACCCGATATTACTGGAAGGTTCGTGTCTGGGATGAGCATAATGTGTGCTGCTGGAGCAGGACGGGCAGTTTTGTGACAGGGATGTTGTCAGAGAAAGACTGGGGAGATGCCCGGTGGATAGCTCTGGAGAAGGATGACGAGTCAAAGGGCCTGTATCCGGGTGTACATGCTCCTTTGGTGCAGTCCGTTGTTGGTGACCGTATGGTGGGCGGATATAAGCTGCCTCTCGCCCGCAGTCAGGTGCATATAGGCAAGGAGGTTGAAAACGCCATCGTGAATGTGTCCGGCCTGGGACATTTTGACCTGTTTGTGAACGGGAAGAAGGTGGGAGACCATTTTCTGGATGCCGGATGGACGCATTATGCCAAAACCGCACTGTATGTCACTTTTGAGATAAGTGACCTTCTGGAAAGGGAAAACGTGCTGTCCGTGATGCTGGGCAACGGTTTCTACAATGTTCCGCGTGAGAGGTATTTCAAGCAGCTGATTTCTTTCGGTGCGCCGAAGATGAAGCTTCATCTCCGTATCAATTACAAGGACGGAACCAGTGAGGACATTGTATCGGACGGAAAATGGAAGTTCTCGGAAGGGCCGATAACCTACTCCAGTATTTATGGGGGTGAGGATTATGATGCCAGAAGGGAGCAGGACGGCTGGATGAAGTGCGGGTTCGACGACTCACGCTGGCAGTCGCCGGTCGTGTCTTCTTCAAGTGTCCGTCTGATGGCACAGCAGTCTGAACCTCTTACGGTGCGCGATACTTTGAGCGTGATGAGAAAATACCGGAATTCCAGGGGAAACTGGGTTTATGACCTGGGACAGAACTTCTCCGGGGTAGTCAATATAAAACTGCGCGGAGAAAAGGGACATTCAGTGAAATTGATTCCTGGAGAATTGTTGAACAATGATTCTACGGTCAACCAGCAGGCTTCGGGTGGTCCCTATTATTGGAACTATACCTTGTCCGGAAGGTCTGTAGAGGAGTGGCATCCCCGTTTTACCTATTACGGGTTCAGGTATGTGGAAGTGTCGGGTACGGAGGGCTTGGAATCTTTTGAACTGGAAGGCATGCATACCACCAATTCGGCACCGGAGGCCGGACGTTTTACCTGCTCGCTTCCTCTTTTTAACAAGACGTATGATCTGATTGACTGGGCCATGCGCAGCAACCTGTCCAGCATTCTGACCGACTGCCCTCACCGGGAAAAGCTTGGCTGGCTTGAGGTGGCTCATCTGATGCAGTATTCGCTGCAGTACCGGTATGACCTGCCGGGCTTCTACCGTCAGATGATGCGGAACATGAGCGACTCGCAAACCGAAGCGGGTACCATTCCTTCCATCGCTCCGGAATATGTGAGGTTTGCCGACGGCTTTGAAGATTCTCCGGAATGGGGCAGTGCCTTCATCATCATTCCGTGGTACGTATACAAATGGTATGGAGATGACTCGCTTCTGAAGGAGTATTATTCTCGGATGAGAAAGTATCTGGATTACCTTTCTTCCCGGGCTAACGGTCATATCATAGAGTATGGTCTGGGTGACTGGTATGATCTGGGTCCTGCGCATCCGGGTGTCTCGCAGTTAACTTCCAGGGGAGTGACGGCTACCGGTATCTATTATTATGACTTGTCCATCATGAATGAGGTGGCTGGCTTGTTAGGACTTGAAGAGGATTCCCGTTATTACCGGAACCTGATGAGTGAGGTAAAGCAGGCCTATAATGCCCGTTTCTACCATCAGGATAAGGGGTATTATGATCGGAACAGTCAGACGGCGAATGCCATATCGCTGTTCTATGGACTGGTGGATGAGGAAAACTATAGCAAGGTATATGAGAACCTGAAGAAGGACATCGTGGGGCGTAATTATGCACTGACCTCTGGCGATATCGGTTATCGTTATTTGCTGAAGGTGCTGGAAGATAACGGTGATTCCGACCTGATTTATAAGATGAATGCCCGGTATGATGTCCCAGGATATGGCTGGCAGCTTGCCTATGGTGCTACGGCTCTGACGGAATCCTGGCAAGCATACGGTTTCGTCTCGAACAACCACTGCATGTTGGGTCATCTGATGGAGTGGTTCTTTGCCGGACTGGGAGGGATCGGTCAGAAAAAAATGTCAGTTGGATATAAACAGATTGTGATTCGTCCACAGATAGTTCCCGGTATCAAGTCTGTGGAATCAAGTTATTCTTCTCCTTATGGAGTAATCAGAAGCAAATGGAAGGTGAAGAAGAATATCATTCAGGCAGAGATTGAGATACCGGCCAACACGCAAGGAATAGTTTGTTTACCTTATAGGGAGAACGTGCAGGAGGGAGGTATTCCTTTAGAATTAGTAGAGGGATGCAAGGTGTTGGAGACCAATGAAAAAGAGATTATACTAGAACTTGGCTCTGGAAAGTACAGTTTTACATTGTAGAATTTTCCAGAATTCCAACTTGTATAAGACCTAAAGTTGGAGGGGGCTGAAGTTGTTTTAATGAATGCTCCTATCTTTTCAGCATAAGACAAACCCGTCTGCATGCCTTGAAAAAATCAAGATTCATGCAGACGGTTTTTATATCTGAGCCGGAGAATCAGTCTTTATAATCTCCGTTTGCCTTAATCAGCTCAATCAGTTTTTCTACAGCCTGTTCTTCCGGAATGTTCTTTTCAATGCATTCCTTCTTCTTGTACAGACTGATTTTACCTCTTCCGGCACCTACATAGCCATAGTCGGCATCGGCCATTTCACCCGGGCCGTTGACGATACAGCCCATGATACCGATTTTCAGTCCCTTGAGGTGAGCCGTAGCAGCCTTGATGCGGGCAATGGTTGATTCCAGGTCGTACAATGTACGTCCGCAGCCCGGGCAAGAGATGTATTCGGTTTTGGAAGTGCGGATACGTCCTGCCTGCAGAATACCGAAGGCGGTTTCGTCCACTTTCAGGTTACTGATTTGGTTGCCGTGGTTATAGAGCAGGATACCGTCGCACAGACCGTCGATAATCAGGGCACCCATGTCGGCAGCCGACTTGATTTGCAAATCCTCTGTTTCGGTTTCCTGATAAAGCTGGAAGAATACTAGCGGGTTTTTTAGTCCCTGGTTCATCAGCTGATGTGCCAATGCACGGAACTCGCCTAAGCGGTTGTAGTGGTTGCTTTGAGCCACGATAACCACTTCCGGATGCAGACGCAGGCAAGCCATTACCTCTTCATTCAGTCCTAAATAAGAAGTAAAGAGGAACTTCATTTTTGCCGGATGGTGATGCAGCTCAATCAACTGCTGGTAGTTGAAAGCCGGATAGGTGTGCTCGCTGCCGTCCCAGGCACAGGCATCCACGATGTAACCGATGTCTGCTCTGCGGTTTTCGGGCAAACGTTGGCCGCAGTACAGGTAGTCGGGCTTGAACTGTTCGCTTACTTCCAGGTCGTTGTTCAGATGGGCTGAGATGACTACCGGAAGCTGGTCGCCTCCGATGTTACCTACGGCTACGGTTTCTCTTCGGCTGGGGTGCGTGTAGTTGAATTCCGGAGCTTCGGTAGCTGGAATATAGGGATGTCCTTCGCGTTTCAATACATAATCTACCAGTTTGCGGGCTACGGGAATTTCTGCTTCGGGTGCTTCACTCAGTGATACGCGGATGGTATCACCCAGTCCGTCGCACAGCAGGGCACCGATACCCAAGGCTGATTTGATACGGCCGTCTTCTCCGTCGCCGGCTTCTGTCACTCCTAAGTGGAGCGGGAAGGCCATGTTTTCTTTTTCCATCTGTTCTACCAGCAGGCGGACGGTGCGTACCATGATGACCGTATTGGAAGCCTTGATAGAGATGACCACGTTCATGAAATTCTGTTCCACACAGATGCGCAGGAACTCCATGCACGATTCTACCATGCCCTCCGGGGTATCTCCGTAGCGCGACATGATGCGGTCAGACAGCGAACCGTGGTTCACTCCGATGCGGATGGCTGTGTGGTTTTCCTTACAGATGTTCAGGAAGGGGATGAAACGGTCGCGTATCTTTTGGATTTCTTTTGCATACTCTTCATCCGTATACTCCAGTTGCTTGAAGGTACGGGCAGCATCTACGTAGTTACCCGGGTTGATGCGTACCTTCTCAGCGTACAAGGCCGCTACCTCGGCTACTTTCGGATTGAAATGTACATCGGCCACTAAAGGAGTCTGGTATCCCTGAGCACGCAGAGATGCATTGATATGCTGCAGGTTCTCTGCTTCACGTACTCCTTGTGTGGTGAGACGTACGTATTCTCCTCCCGCCTCAATGATACGCTTGGCCTGTTCCACACAAGCTTCAGTGTCCATGGTGACGGTATTCGTCATACTCTGTATACGGATAGGATAAGCGCCACCCATAGGAGTGGCGCCTACATATACCTCGTTCGCCTGTCGGCGAGAATAGTTGAAGTAATTCATTCAGTTAGTTTGTCTTATAAGCGTATTTGACTTCTTTCAGCTCTTCGTTGGCTTTTACGATTTTGTTTTTCAAACCTTCCTTGTAAGCTGCAAACTTTTGAGCCAGTTCTGCATCGCTCAGGGCCAGCATCTGTACGGCCAGGATAGCAGCATTCATGGCACCGTTGATGGCTACTGTAGCCACAGGTATTCCGGGAGGCATCTGGATGATAGAGTAGAGTGCGTCTACACCGTCGAGTACAGAACCTTTTACAGGCACTCCGATAACCGGAAGGGTGGTGTTGGCTGCAATTACTCCCGGCAGTGCAGCGGCCATTCCGGCAGCCGCGATGATTACCTTGATGCCACGTCCGGCAGCTTCTTTCGCAAATTTCTCTACTTCAGCAGGAGTGCGGTGAGCCGACAAGGCATTCATTTCAAACGGGACTTGCATTTCATCGAGCAGCTTTGCGGCCTTTTCCATTACCGGAAGGTCAGAAGTACTGCCCATAATGATACTTACAATTGGTTTCATTCGTTGTTTTTATTTTAGTTATTCGTTAATAATCTCTTTGTAGCCTGCAGCGTCCAGCAGATCGTCCAGTTCGCTGGCATCCGTAGGTTTCAGCTTGATAATCCAGCCTTCGCCGTAAGGATCCTGGTTTACCAGTTCCGGATGTTCTTCCAGTTGCGGGTTGACTTCCAGAATCTCGCCTCCGATGGGGAGGAACAGGTCTGAAACTGTTTTCACTACCTCGATGGTACCGAATACTTCGCCTTTATCCAGCGTTTCACCTTCTGTGGTTACGTCGATGAAAACGATGTCGCCCAGCTGTTGCTGTGCATAGTCTGTGATACCTACATAGGCAGTGTCGCCTTCCAAACGAATCCATTCGTGTTCGTTGGTGTACTTAATGTTAGTCGGGAATTCCATATTGAATAAATTTAAAGTTTAAGATAATCAGTTTTCAAATAAACAAAATTCCCGTGATACCACAAAATAAACCGACGAAAAACCCGCCTGTCACTTCATTTAAAGTATGTTGCTTGACGATGATACGGGCTGAACCTAACATGCCGGCAAGCAGGATGAAGACGCAGAGCCATTCCACCGGATTGAACTGGAAGATGAAGCTGTAGGACAGCAGTCCGCCCACCATCATACCGCTGCTGGCCATGTGGGTGCTGATTTTCCAGCGTGTATTGATAGCTGTGCAGATGACCATGCAAATCAGGGTGGCTACGATGATGCCGCTCATATAGCGTGGCAGGTGTATGCGATACATCGTCAGCAGGCAAGCCATGTAGCTCAGTATGGTCATTCCGTAAGGGATAAAACGCTTTTCGCGGTGTCCCAGTTCGTGGAGTGTCCAGCCGTTGATTTTCTGAAACAGATAGATGCCCAGCATCGGTAGCAGGATGGTGAAGCAATACACCAGCCCTAAAACCGTCAGTTTGTACTGCAGGGGCATGATGTTCAGATAAGTAAAGAAAAAAAGCAGGCAGAATGCCACAAACGGTACCATGAACGGCGTAAAGATGAGCGATACGATGCGGGCAGTCATAAACAGGGCATCGCGGGGTTCCCCAGCATGGCGGGGAGCGGGTTCATGATAAGTCAGTTCATCGGGAATACTGGTTTCTTCCATATCAATATGTTATCTTCTTAATCTTGCTACGGGGATATTCAACTGCTGGCGGTACTTGGCCACAGTGCGGCGGGCAATGGGGTATCCTTTTTCCTTCAGCATATCGGCCAGCTCATCGTCAGTGTAAGGCTTTTCCTTGTTCTCACTGGCCACGCATTCTTTCAGGATACGCTTGATTTCACGGACGGACAGTTCTTCACCGTTTTCGGTCGTGTAGCCGTCGCTGAAGAAGAATTTCAACGGGTAAATTCCGTAGTTAGTCTGTACATATTTGCTGTTGCTCACACGGGAAATAGTGGAGATGTCCAGCTTTGTACGTTCAGCCACGTCTTTCAGAATCATCGGACGAAGCAGAGATTCGTCCCCTTCTTCGAAGAACGGGCGTTGCAAGTCGATGATGGCCTGCATGGTGCTGAGCAGCGTTTGCTGGCGTTGTTTCACGGCATTGATGAATCCTTGTGCCGCATCTACCTTCTGCTTGAGGAACATCAGGGCATCTTTTGATTCTTTGCTCTGGTTTTGCTTGTTGCGGGTGTGTTCGTCCAGCAGTTCGGTAAATTCCCGGCTCAGTCGCAGTTCCGGTACGTTCCGGTTGTTGAGGCTGAGGTTAATCGTGCCGTCGTCTTCCGTCTCTACCAGGAAGTCAGGGATAATCTGTTGCAGGTTTTTCCCGATGGCTTCTCCCATGGAACTTCCCGGTCGCGGATTCAGCTTAGTCAGTTCGGCGGCAGCCGCATTATATTGTTCTTCTGTAATATTCAGTTTCTGAATAATCTTGTCTTTATTTTTGCGGGTGAAGTCCTCACAGCACTTTCCGATGATGTCCAGCTCAATCTGCTTGAGCGGAGAATCTTCTTTCCGGCGAATCTGGATGAGCAGACACTCTTGCAGACTTCTGGCACCGATGCCGGCGGGGTCAAAGTCCTGAATCACTGAAAGCACATGCTCCAGTTCTTCTGCGGAAGTGTAGACTCCCTGGTAAATAGCCAGTTCATCGAGGATCGTTTCAGTGGATTTACGCAGCAGTCCGTCGTCATCAAGTGAGCCGATAAGGTATTCACCTAATTGCTTCTGTTCGGGAGTGAGGTGTTGCATGTCGAGCTGTTCTTTCAGTGTTTCGTAGAAAGATACGTTGTCCGAAAAAGGAATGTCTTCCGCCCGGTCTTCTTTGGAGCGGTTGTTCTCCTGCAATTTGTAATCCGGAATATCGTCTTCCGTGCGGTAATCGCCCAGTTCGATGTCTTCACCTGAATCGGTATTCGGTTCTCCGTCTTGGTCAGTCGTATTGTACTCATCGTTGAGGGCATCAGAAGCGTCGGAAGTTTCTTTTCCTTCTTCGAGTGCCGGATTATCCAGCAATTCAGCGTGAATCCGTTCTTCCAACTCCAGAGTCGGAAGTTCCAGCAACTTGACAGCCAGTATCTGTTGAGGAGACAGGGTCTGTACTTGTTGTTGTGCCTGTGTCTGTACCTGACGTGAACCTTGTACCATTTTTATTGTTGTCTTGAGTTAACAGCGTGCAAAAATAATAATTAAAATGAACTTCAAAGAAAAAGGCAAAATTTTTAATATTGGAAACTGCTGCCTCCTAAGAACTCTCGTAGCAGGGAAGTAGGGGGCAATTCCTTGTCTTGTACGGAAACAAAGTAGTTCAGGAAGCGGAGCAGACGGTGTGCTTCGGAGTATTCCGGACAACGGTTGGGCACCTTGCGCAAAACGGGTTCCACGTAGTCTTTTAATACAGCCAGCTCGAACAGCAGGGCCGAGTTGAACATAGCATCGGCATTTTCCTGATAGGGGAAAATCCATTTTTCTTCTCCGGCGCGGACACTTGGCCAACGTGCAATGGTTTCCTCGGCCGAGTAGTTGCGGTACTTGTAATCGCGGATGATGCGTCGCAACAGACGGTTGTCAGTTGTCGGGATGTAGTTGTGGTTGTCCAGCAGGATGGTAGTCAGTGCCGACACATACACTTTGTATTTGTTTTCGTTGGGAATGTGCGGAGTCAGTGCCGGATTCAGTGCATGGATACCTTCAATAATCAGTATCATGTGTTCGTCTATCCGGAGTTTCTTACCGCTCATTTCTCTTTTTCCGGTAGTAAAGTTATAGCGTGGCAGTTCCACCTCTCCTCCGTTGAGCAAGGTAGTCAACTGTTCTTCGAAGAAGGGGAGGTCTACGGCATACAAGGATTCGAAGTCGTGTTTGCCGTTCTCGTCCAGCGGGGTATCGTTCCGGTTGACGAAATAGTCATCCAGTGAAATGGGGTAGGGCTTCAGGCCGTTGGTCATGAGCTGGATACTCAGTCGCTTGCTGAAAGTAGTTTTTCCGGAAGAGGACGGACCGGATATAAGTACGAGTTTTACCCGTTTCCCGTCTTGGTTACGGTGAGTAATTTCATCCGCTATCTGGGCAATTTTCTTTTCCTGCAAGGCTTCCGAGACGTTAATCAGGTCGGTGGCATGTCCGTGGTTGCAGGCCACATTCAAATCGCCCACCGTACTGATGCCCAGAATCTGGTTCCAGCGGTGATATTCCTGAAACACTTCCAGCATTTTTTCCTGCTTCACCACCTCTTCCAGTTTGGTCGGGTTTTCCCGGCTGGGGATACGCAGCAATAGTCCGTCGTAGTATTTCACAATGTCGAACAGGCGGATGTAGCCTGTACTGGGTACCAGGCTGCTATAATAACAGTCCACCGTGTCGCCCAATTGATAGTAGTAAGAATAAAGCTGACCGTAAGTGTCCAACAGTCGTGCCTTATCCATCATCCCTCGTTTTTCGAACAGACGAACCACTTCCTCCGTGTGACTTTCAGTGCGTGTGTAGGGAATATCGGCTGCAATGATTTCCTGCATTTTCTGTTTGATGCGCTGCACATCATCCAGTCCGATGGTACGGTCAATATGCAGTTTGCAGAAATATCCCTTTGAGATGGGATGTTCCAGCGAAATACTACCTTGCGGATAGAGTTCTTCTACCGCTTTGACCAGGATGAAAAAGAGCGAACGGACATAAGTTCGCATGCCGGAAGAATTGGCAATGTCAAGAAATTCAATATCTTTATTGTAGTACACCCGGAAGTCGAGACTCTCTACCTTATTGTTGACTTTGGCACTGACCGGACCGTAGGGCATGGCCAGATTAAAACCGTTATAAATATCCAAAAGTGAGCTTCCCTCCGGGAATTCTCTTGTCGAATTATTATTTTTGCAATATATTTGTAGCATAAATGTAATATGTGTTACTAACCTTGTGAATAGGCAGTTAATTTACTCATTAAACAATTAAAAGCCTCTTTCCAACTTAACTAATTACAAATGGAATATTCTTTTTATGATTTTTTAGCGCTTCTTGGATCACTGGCGCTGTTCCTTTATGGAATGAAAATCATGAGTGAGGGACTTCAGAAGTTTGCGGGCGACCGCCTTCGTAGTATTTTAACCGCAATGACCACAAACCGTGTGACGGGAGTGCTGACAGGTATGTTGATTACCGCTCTGATTCAGTCCTCTTCGGCTACAACCGTAATGGTGGTCAGCTTTGTAAACGCCGGCTTGCTGACACTTTCTCAGTCTATCGGGGTGATTATGGGAGCGAATATCGGAACCACGGTGACGGCGTGGATTATTTCAGCTCTCGGTTTTAAAGTAGATATATCTGCATTTTCTCTGCCGCTTCTGGCGATTGGTATTCCACTGCTTTTCTCTCAAAAAAGTACACGTAAATCTGTCGGTGAGTTCATTTTCGGATTTGCTTTTCTGTTCATGGGATTAAATCTATTGAAAAGCAATGCACCTGACTTGAGTCAAAACCCTGATATGCTGGCCTTTGTTCAGAATTATACGGACATGGGCTTTTTCTCTGTTCTGCTTTTTGTGCTGATTGGTACGCTGCTGACCATGATTGTGCAGGCTTCGGCGGCTACCATGGCCATTACATTGATTATGTGTGCCAATGGATGGATTAGTTTTGAACTGGGAGCTGCTTTGGTATTAGGTGAGAATATCGGAACTACCATTACGGCTAATCTGGCTGCGTTGACTGCTAATACGCAGGCACGCCGTGCAGCTTTAGCTCATCTTATGTTTAATGTTTTCGGTGTGCTTTGGGTACTGATTTTATTTAAGCCTTTCCTGTCGATGGTAGACTGGATTATTTCTGACTTTATGAACGTGAGCGAGGCAGACGGAGTAGCTGTATCTTTCAAATTGTCAGCTTTCCATACTTGCTTCAATGTGTGTAATGTGCTGATTCTGATATGGTTTGTGCATTTTATCGAGAAAACGGTTTGCAAGATTATTCCTCAGAAGGAGCAGGAAGAAGAATACCGTTTGCAGTTTATTACGGGCGGTATGCTTTCTACGGCCGAATTGTCTATCCTTCAGGCACGGAAAGAAATCAATCTGTTTGCAGAACGTATACAGCGTATGTTCCGCATGGTACGTGACCTTTTGCATACGGAGAATGAAAATGATTTCAACAAATTGTTCAGCCGGATTGAGAAGTATGAGAATATCAGCGACAACATGGAAGTGGAGATTGCCAACTACCTGACATTGGTATCGGAAGGCAGATTAAGTTCTGAAAGTAAGGTACAGATTCGAGGTATGCTCCGCGAAGTCACAGAGATAGAAAGCATTGGTGACAGTTGCTATAATCTGGCTCGTACCATCAACCGGAAGCGTCGCGGAAATGAGGACTTCACGAGTGCACAATATGAACATATTACACAGATGTTCCAGTTGACCGACGATGCCCTGACACAGATGATTGCCCTGGTGAAAGATGTGCATCAGCAGGTGGATGTCAACAAGTCGTTTAACATTGAAACGGAAATCAACAACTATCGTAACCAGTTGAAGAACCAGAATGTGATTGACGTCAACGAAAAGAAATATGATTATCAGATGGGTGTACACTACATGGATATCATTGCCGAGTGTGAAAAATTAGGCGATTATGCGGTGAATGTGGTAGAGGCTCATCGGGATGTGAAGGAAAAGAAAGCTTGAAAATAAGTGGATATCACCATACAAATAAAGCTGTTCAAATCTTATTTTGAACAGCTTTATTTGTATGGTATAAGTTGAGTGCAAAGGGCTTTGAGTAGTCCTTGAAGCAATGTCACTCGGTAATTTCTACCCGGTTTACTTTTTCCAGTAAGAATCGGTTTTGGTTCCAGTGAAAAGGTAGGTAGGCGTTATTTGTTGTAATCTTGTTTTGTTTAAAGATTAGTCCGTCTACAGACTTGGCGTATAGAATAGGTGCATCGAATGTGTCAAATTCATTGTCTGTAATCTGGATGGCACCTGGTTTCCCTCCGTGGAAATATTTTACCTGATGCTCCAAATCGGGGATTTCCGGATAAATGGAAATTACGGCGTTGGTAAACTGGAACATATTGGTCAGTGCATTGATGAATTGGTTGTGACGGATGATTACTTCCCGGCAGGCACCGGTTTCATACCAGCCGTTGCAGTCACCACACAACAAAATAGCTGTTCCTGAAGTATGGTCAAACAGGTTGTTTTCTACGATTGTTTTTTTAGGTGTGCTGAACAGAGAACCTCTGGCGCGGTTGTTGCGGATGGTATTACCGGCAAAATAAACCTCAGGTGTCCATGTCAGGTTTTCAATGCCGAAATCAGTCTGTTCGGCTAAAGCTTCAGGAAGTGGCTGAGTGAAACGGATGATAAACTCACGGGCACCGTCTGCTGTCGGTTTGTCTGAGGCTGTAATGCGTTCTATACAATTCTTTCCATCCAACAATTCCATGGTTTTTGAACGGATGAATTGTACGCTGTCGCCTGGGAATCCCCAGTCAAATCCCCAAGCTTGGTCGTGCATATAGCGGGCTTTGAGAGTATGAGTGTCAATTTGTTGGAGCACTTTCAAGTAGGTTCCGTGCACATTGATGGCATCGTCCATCATACCTTCATACAATCCGTTGACAGAGGTGATTTTTCCTTTACATTGAGAAAAATGGGTTGCATCGGCCTGAGTAGTGAAATAGCGGGAGTCGTTTTCTCCTTTCAAACATACACTAAAACCATCCATCGTGATGTCATCACATAGCTGGGCTAACAGTCCCATGCCTTGTGCATAGTGTACCTTGACATTCTTTATTGTGGTCCGGGTATTATGTGACAAGAAGATACCGGGAGTCGGACGGTCCCATGAGCGCATGGCGACAATAGTCCCTGCCGGAAGTCGTTTGTCTTTCCATTTAGGAGCATATATCAAATTCTTTCCTACCAGGGAACAACCTTTGGTCGGGCAGCTGATATCGCTGGTGTTGTATACAATATGTCGGCTGGCCTTTTCAAAAGCTATACCCGACATCGGGCGAAGTTTCCAACCTTCTCCCTTTGTTTCGAAAACAGAGTCTTTTGTCAGGTGGTACTCTACCCATGGAGCAGGTTGAAAGGTAATTCCTTTTTCTCCTTCATTTTTTATAATTTCCACTTGAGCTATGTGTGGGTTAGCAAAATCAATGCTGAAATTTTGCAAGGTACAGTCCGTACTTCTAAGCAGAGATATCGGAATCATTTGTCCATGGAAGATAAACTCTGCTCCGTTTCCTTCTATTGTCAGCGATTTCATATCCTCCAGTGCCAGACCTACTTTTTTAGGATTATTCTGGTCGTGGTTGGAAATGTAGTAAGTGCGTTCTGCAGCTCCTTCAGGATAGAAATGATAGGTTCCGTTTTGAAAGCGTAAGGTTACTGCTTCGCCTTCTTTTACTTCTTTTTTAATTTTTGCAAGTACCTTTTCCATTCGGGCAGACATGTTGCTTTTCTTTCCTGGTTGAATACCGAAATGAGACATGTCATACACGTGTTGTGCGCATAGAGGAAGACATAATGCGGCAAACAATGCCAGGCATTCTAGTTTCATTTTCATAGTTTGTGAATTAAGTGTTTAGAAATGATGATTGATGACAAAGGTAAATGTTTTCTGCTTTTATTGTGAATTTTCGTGGGATAGTTTATTGGTATGGTGGGAAAGATATGAGTGATTTCTGTTATAGTTGATTGACTTTTAGACTTGATAGAAGAGTGCATAAATAGTGATGGATAATAAATTATTTCACTAATTTCATTTGTAATACATGCTTGAAACAAAATAGAATAGTTAAATATTAAAATGTTTTAGAGTTATTATGGAAGTATTTGATTTTTTTTCTATAAATTTGCGAGGATTAAATATAAGTCTATTCTATTAATCTCAATTTTAATATTATGAAAATGAGAAAAACAAACAATGTTAGCCGGCTGATGGTGTTAGCAAGTGCTTTATATTGCGCATCTCTTCCAACATTTGCAACATCCACTGTACCGGAATCAATGGCTTCAGTTGTTCAACAAACAACGAAACTTAAGGGTGTTGTATTAGATGCAAAGACAGGTGAGCCGATTATCGGAGCGAATGTGTTGATTAAAGGTACGGCTGTCGGTACAATTACTGACTTTGATGGAAATTATGAGTTTGAAGGTACGGTAGGTGCCAAACTGGTTATTTCTTTTGTGGGTTACAAATCCATTGAAGTGACAGCGACGGCTCATAACCAGACTATTAAATTGAGTGAAGATTCGGAAGCACTCGATGAAGTAGTAGTTGTGGGTTATGGTATGCAGCGCAAAAGCTCTATCACTGGTTCTATTTCTTCTGTTAAAGCGGATAAATTGAAAGACATTACTACACCGAGTGTAGCTAATATGCTACAGGGTAAAATTGCCGGTGCGGTAGTAGTTCCTACTTCTGGTCGTCCGGGTGACGGAGTGAGCATCCGTGTGCGTGGTATTGGGTCTATCCGTGGTAATGTAGAGCCTTTGTGGGTAATTGATGGGGTTGTGGGAGCTTCTTCTGCCGATTTGAACCCCAATGATATTGAATCTATTTCTATTTTGAAGGACGGTTCGGCTACGGCCCTTTATGGTTCGCGTGGTGCTAACGGTGTTATTCAGGTGACTACCAAACGTGCCACTTCGGGTCCTTCACAGATTGATTTGTCTGTTAAGTTCGGTGTATCTCAGCTGCAGAAAGGTAATTTGGAGATGATGTCTGGTGCTGAATATTACGATTATGTGCGTACGGCTTACGAAAATGCTGGAACACTGGATGCACAGGGATGGTTACAGCCTTATCTGCGTAACCGAAACTTTGACTGGTGGGATTTGGCTACTCAGAATGCTTTGACACAGAATTATAACATCGGCTACCGTTATGGTAATGAAAAGATTAAGGCATATTTATCGGCCGATTATTATTCTGAAGAAGGTACCATCAAAGGATTCGATTACGATCGTTTCACCATCCGTTCGAATACTGATTATGTGGTTAATGACCGTTTGACTTTGAAATCTAAGATTTCTGCCAGCTACAAGGAAACTAACAATCAGGAATATTCTTTGGCACATACTAGCTATACGCCGTGGGATACTCCTTGGGACTCACAAGGAAACCTGAAGGATGGTACGCAGGGGGTACCGACAGCTGCAGATGCTCCAACTGCCAATCCGGATGATTACTGGTACTCAGATGGAAACTCCAACTTTTTGTACGATAGAGCTTTGAACTGGGGCAAGACCCGTAGCAACGGTATCGATCTGGGACTCGGTCTTGATTTTAAGATTATCGACGGATTGACTTTTGAATCTAACAACCGCGTTGGTTTCAGTAATAACTATTCTAATTCCTACGTGGATCCTAACAGCCGTTCGGGTGCGGGTACCAGTGGTTCTTATTACGACGGACAGTCAAATACCCGTTCTATTTACACCAGTCAGTTGCTTCGTTTCCTGAAGACTTTCGGCGAAAAACACGAAATCAATGCTTATTTGGGTTATGATTACGATGAATATCGTTACTGGGATCTTTCGGCTACGGCGTATAAGATTTTCCAGGGAGCCGAGATTATTAATGCTGGTGCAGACGATCCTACCGCCAGTGGCACGAAATCGGAATCGAAGAATGCGGCTATTTATCTGAATGTCAACTATTCGTTCGACAGCAAATATTTGATTCAAGGAATGATCCGTCGCGACGGTTCTTCTAAGTTCGGTAGTGATAAGCGTTGGGCTACATTCTGGTCAGTGGGTGCCGGATGGAATATGCACAAGGAAAACTTCCTCAGCGGGGTAGAATGGATTAATGAGTTGAAGCCGCGTGTGTCATATGGTATCAGCGGTAACCAGCCGGGCGGTGCTTACGAGTGGGCCACTATTTTTGGCTATACTTCTCAGTATGCCAACGAAATCGCATTCTTGTCCAACTATCAGGGTAACCCTGACTTGTCTTGGGAGGAAACTGCTAACTTCGATGCCGGTATCGATATCCGTTTGTTCGACCGTGTAAATATCACTTTCGATTACTATCTGAAGAAAGTGAAGAACTTGATTTACTTGCGTCACTTGCCTGCTGTTACGGGCTTCAACCGTCAGACAGCTAACAATGGTAAGATGGAAAACTCCGGTGTAGAACTGACTGTTACTCCTGAACTGATTAAGACCAAAGACTGGTACTGGGATATTAGCTTCAACATGGGTTATAACCGCAATGAGGTGACTTATCTGCCCGATGGTGATGACTTGACGATGCAGGCGGTTGCTGTAGGCTATCCTTATATGAACTGGTATATGAAAGAATGGGCCGGAGTGGATACTATGACGGGTACACCGCTTTGGTTCAAGGTAGATCCTGATACTGGTGTGAAGACCGTGACAGGTAATTACAATGAAGCAACGAATGTGCTGCTTGATGCTTCGCCTACTCCGAAAGTGACTGGTGGCTTGAGTACTAATCTCAGTTGGAAGGGTTTGTCATTGAACGCTAATTTTACTTTCAGTGCTGGGGCCAAGATTTACAACAGTATGCGTGCCGGTGCTCTTGACCGTGATGCAGAACGTCCTTCTCAGCCAGCTATGAAATTGCCTGATGGATGGAGCCGTTGGGAAAAACCTGGTGACATCGCTACGCATCCTCAGTTGAGAGCCGGAGGTAACAATGGTGCTTCGAACACTTCTACCCGTTACCTGGAAAATGGCGACTATTTTAAACTGAAGACTTTGACCTTGTCGTACAGCCTTCCTAAAAAATGGTTGCATTCGTTGAAGATTTCGGGAGCCAATATCAGTGTGAGCGGAGAAAATCTGTTTACGATTACTAAATTCTCTGGTCAAGATCCTGAAATTCTGTTGTCCTCTTCTTACAATGGTAATGCCAGTGGATTTGGCTATCCTACCGTAAGACGTTTCTCTGTAGGATTGAATGTTAACTTCTAAGTACTGATAAAACAATAAGATAAAATTATGAAACTGAAATATACATTAGGAGCCTTGGTGGCTGCGTTTGCATTGGCAGGCTGCAGCTTGGACGTGAATATGTACGACGGTGTGACGGGTGAGGACGTAACAGCCCGTAACATTGTGGAATTGTCACAAGGCAGTTACAGCATGTTGAAATACAATGGCGGACTGATTGATTATGGATATTATTTCTGGGCTTATGGTGCTGACGACCTTTCATGGGGTGGTACTTCGACTGACGAGAAATTCGATATCTACGACTATAGCCGTAAAATCAACAGTTCAGTTACAGAATATGCCTGGGAGTTGGGTTATCGTACTATCGGTAACTGTAACAAGGTGATTGAGATGGGAGCCGAACTGGGTGCGGACATCACTGACGAGGAAAAAGTCATTGTCGGTGAGAATTACTATCTCCGTGCCTTGTCTTATTTCCTGTTGGTGAACGAATTCGCCCAGCCTTATTCCAATAATCCTACGCAGAATCCAGGGCTGCCATTGAAGCTAACTAGCGATCCGAACGACTTGCCAAAATTCCGTTCTACGGTAGCCGAAATCTATGATCAGGTTGTGAAGGATTTGAAGGATGCCATTACTTATATGACCTTGCCATCAGGGCTTAAACCGAAAAATAGTTGCTATGCCACCAAAGAAGCAGCTCAGGCATTATTGGCCCGTGTGCATCTGTACATGGAGAATTGGGACGGTGCTTGGAATATGGCCAATGAAGTTATTAATTCTGGTCGTTTTGATTTACTTCGGGGTAATGATTATAAAATCTACTCTCAGTTTGTCCCTGAGGAAAACTCTGAAACCATTTTTGCCGTACGTCGTACAAAACAGAAAGATGACAGTGGAAGTGGAAGAATGGGAGGTCTGTACATTCAGGTAGACAATAACGGTTGGGAAGAAATGTATGCTTCTGCTCCTTACCTGAACTTGCTGGAATTGTATTTGGACGACGAAGGTTATCCTAAGGATTTGCGTAGCGGTTTCATTACCAAACGTTATGTAGAGGATGGAACGGATACTTCCCAATATCCTATTACCGGCAACCCCGAACGGAACTATCAGGATTGGACCTTTGTATATGCAGCTAAGCAGGCAGGTGCTAACGCCAATTATGAATACCGTCAGATTTCTGTCACCAAGCAGAACGACGGAACGTATGCCATGAGTGCGGAAGATGCAGCTAATTTCCGGAGTGCAACCATCCAATCGGAACCTTATAACTTGGGAACCCGTTACTATGTGCAGGCTTCAGACGGAACGAAATATATAGGCCGTATCGAGCCGCGTGTGTACGATGCCAAAACGCTTCGTAAGAAGGAGGCTATGTTCCTGGTATATGCCATCAATAAATGTTCTTATCAGGAGCAGTATTATCATTTGTGGTCACCCATTATCTCTCGCTTGGCTGAAATGTATCTGATTCGTGCTGAGGCTAATCTGGAGAAAGGTGGAGATACACAGACTACTCTTGATGATGTGAACGTGATTCGTAGCAGAGCCGGTATTCCTGAATGGACACTGGAAAATATCCAGACTGCTGAAAACGGCCAGCCGAAGGATATACATAAGATTATTGAAGAAGAACGTATGCTGGAATTTGCATGGGAAGGTCTCCGTCGATTCGACGTGTTCCGCTGGCGTCATACGCTCGACCGTAAATATCCGGGTGGACATACGTTAAGACAAGGTGACCGCTACCTGGAGATCCCTTATAATTCTCCTTCTGTATGCGAGTACATTCCACAGGCTCAATATGATGCATATCCTTACGATTTAGGACAGAATCCCTAATGAACATAAATAGGAGGATTTAGAAATAGGACTACCTGCCTTTCCCTCAGAGAGGCAGGTAGTATTTGGGAATCATAATTTTTTATACATAACAGAAACTGTAAAATGAAAAAAATATCATATTTTTTGTCGCTTCTCTTACTGGCCTTGTTCTGTGGCTGTAAGGAACAAGAACAACCTTATGTGGGTTACATTATCATTGAACGGGCCGTGCTTGACGCAGCTGAAGGTTCTACTACTACGTTGACGGCCGATACGGATATTCCTTCTGAAATGATTTTTACCATGGAAGACGGAGTGGACTGGTGTACAGTATCAGCGTCAGGTAAAGAGATTACCGTAAAAGCAACTAAGGCCAATCCGGATCCTTCGAATTTCCGTACTGCTACTATTCAGGTGAGATGTGGCTATCGTACAACTTCTTTCACGGTGTTACAGAAGTATGAAGGTCAGACTACATTGCAATATGACTGGACTAAATGGACAGCTACAGGCTCTGACGTAGAAGCGGGCGACGGAGGAGGTTATCCCAGTCTGTTTACCGATGACCGTACCCAATTCTGGCACAGTGCTTATTCCGGTGGAAATGCACCGCTTCCTCATACGCTGGTCATCGATATGCAGGAAGAACTGGAATGTATCAGTTTTGCTATTGGCCGTCGTGCATACGGGGAAAATAATTATCCTACAGTAAAGACCTTGCAATTGTGGGTTAGCACCGACAATGAGAATTTCACTCAAGTGGGTGGATTTACATTTGCTTTGCCATGGCAAGCTCCTGATGGTACAATCGTAACAGGAAACAGTCCGTTAGTTCCAGCTGAAGAGGTTATTTCATTGGCTGAACCTGTGCTAGCCCGTTATGTCAAACTGATCATCACAGAAACCAATAATGATACCGGAGTTTGTCAGGTATCTTACTTTAAAGCATACGGAAAGATTTAACTTCCTGTTTTCAGTTGTCTCCCTGAGGGGAGGGTTGACAGAAGAATATCTCTTTATACAGAAAGGCTATCCTCAGAATGAG